>Ga0316204_10000268_pt1 | contig 213723 bp, 207 predicted proteins | sample 6monrhotite_MG_2_FD_205661 | JGI IMG/M metagenome (GOLD analysis project Ga0316204, IMG submission 205661) | Microbial mat bacterial communities from mineral coupon in-situ incubated in ocean water Damariscotta River, Maine, United States -... | ecosystem: Environmental > Aquatic > Marine >... | reverse complement strand
ACTTTCTAGAGATCTCCCTTTTGAAATCATCTAGATTCCCTGTGAATTCGATTGAATCACCTTTAATTTTGATTATTGACATTATGCCTCCTAAAATTGAGGCGACAACTATTCAGTCACATAGGGAGGGAGGGAAGAGCCTCTATTATAAAAGTGTATCTACATGTAATCACATCGGTTAAGAGTTAAATTGTTGAGGGATATCGGTGTTACTGTATACCAGTTTATAAATATGAGCAGTCATGATATTTATTCACCTTTTTTGAAGAGATTCTGATTTTTAGGTAGACCGCGAAGATAGTGTCATTAATCTACGAGATGACAACTATTACCAGAAACATATGTTGTTTTTTGATATTTACCTGAACCAATAGAAAGGTAAACTGTGTATTGTACAGCCACTACTAAATTTTTGAAATATATAGAAGGAACAAGTTTCATTTTTTGTATTATCCAGCCACTATTAATTAAAATGCCTGTAATGTCGTCATACAGATTTCTTTTTAGACAGCTTGGTTGAGTTAATTCTTCATAAGTTTCAGAAAGTAAGTATTCTATCTTTTCTTGATTTACAATTACGTCATTATAATCAGGTAAACTAATTGCATATAAATTTAAAGAGATAGTAAAAGAGGCCATTAAGATTAAAAAATATTTTGTTTTAAATTTCATGTACGCAGATTAATCAAAAAAAAATTGATTGACCAGATATTATTTATTGCTACAGGTGCAGTTCTTTTCTTGGTTTTCACAATTTAAAATCGTATCTTTTGTTTGGAACTTTAGGCTTGTCACTTTATTATCAACAAGAGTGAAGTCTAAACTTATTTCGTTAAAGTCTAAATACATTTCTTTTTGTATTTTTTTTACTTCAGCATTAGGAAAATTTAATTTAAAATACTGTGATGCATTTTTATCTAATTCTGGTGGAAGTCTTTTGGGAGTAGGATAGCCTTCTGAATCAAACTTTACGAGAGTAGCGCTTCTGACAGTAGAGCCGGAACTGTTTGTCTCATAAGTAAAAGTTAAAACCTTTAATTCTCCATTAATATCTTCAAATTTAATATCAATATTTTTAAAAGAGCTTTTTATTTCTGTTATATTATTTTCTCGTTTAATAATTTCAAGTATATCACTAAGACCTTTTGATTTAAATAACTGATAATAGGACTGACAAATTTGATTGTCTTTTGTTAAAGAAGATTGTTCTTCTATATTTTCATTTGTGTTCTTCTTTTCATCCAAAGGGAGCTTGTTGTCTAAAAAATGAAGAGAAGATTCATTTTTTATAACTTTATTATTATGATTATTTTTGTATTCAAAATTTGTAAATATTATAACGACTATTACTATTAATGAAAATACTATTTTAATTTTTCTCATTTAATAGGTCGGGCATGTTGAAACGAGGTCACTTTCATCATCGCTCTCGACTTCTCCCCATCTATATTTTAAATCTAGATTTGGATCAGAAGAAAAGAAGTCTCCGAATACAAGTTCTGGCAAATCATATAAAAAATAATTTTTACTAGAGTCATTTTTATCATAACTTACTTTACATGATTGATAATAACTACCATTAATAACACTTTGATCAGGATTTTCTATAAAAATAGCAGATAAAAATTTTACAAATTCTTGGTCTTTAAAGTTTTTAAATTGACTATCAACATCGAGGTAATCATTTTCTGTTACTCTATTTGTGAACTCTGAAAGATAGTCATATAAATGTGTATCTCTTGAAGGAGTTGAATAAGTATCGTATTCCTCTTTCGTAAAGCATCGTCCATTTATTTTATTTCTATAGTCGATAGCTTTGTTTACTGCTTTAATTCTTCTCTTTGCATAATCGCATACAAAGGAATATTTTCTTTTTAACATTTCTTCTTCTGACTCAATTGTTATTGCAATGCCTATATTTAATTTAGAGCCAAGCTTTATCTTTTTTTCTAGTTCTGCTTTGATTTTATGTTTGGCTTTTTTGATATCACTATATTTTGAAGAAATTGATTTATATAATTTATATTGTGTAGTATTAGCTCTTTTTATTTTCCAAGACTTCTTTGTTAACTCTTTTGGATAACGAAACATTAATAGTCCTGATTCGAATTCTTTAATAGGGGATATTTGAAATTCTTTTGATATATCTAATCTTCTAACTTCTCTCGGCAAATCAGAGCTAAGTTTCTCTATATTTCCGTATTGATCAATATTTTTAACAGTGTATACATGTTTTCGTCTTAGAAGAATAATTTTTCCAGGTGTCACTCCAGTAGGCCCGAGGTTGGATGGGATAGTATCATTTGGAACAGTCCAGGTTGAAGTCATTTCTCCTATATACTTTATAAATAACCATGCTTTCTTTTGGGAATTAGTTAAAGTTTTCCAATGTTGTTTTTCATTTTTTACATTTTCTTTACTAAATAAACGTTTTAGTTTTTTGTCCCATTTTGTCATTTTATTAGATAAAATTGATGGGCCACTATTTATTTTTGAATAACGATTATTTATTGCAAATGGAAGATTATTTTCAAAAGAGAAAATTGCCCTCATTGTATAACCAGCATCAGCACAATCAGTTGGTAACGAATAATAAGTACTTTTTATATTAGTAAATATATCAACATTCCAATTAGTTTTTACCCAATTTTGATATTTTAACTCAAAACTATTGTCCCATTGATTTAAATTTTTCCAAACCGAAGCATTAGTTGTTATCGATATAGTAATTAATAGTAAAAAATAGACTTTCTTAAAATGTTTCATCTAAATAGCTTATATCATATCGTGTCTTAATTAATAATGACACTGTAAAAATTACATAGAATGTGAAAGAAAACTATAATTAATGTCAAAGACATTTGTTATTAAGTAATTTTATGATTAAGTAATTAACTATGAAAAAGTCTCATTATATTAATACAATTCAACGAATTATAGACGAAATTGAGAATTATTTAACGGAGGAAATTAAAATATCAGATTTAGCTCTTAAATCTGGTTACTCTAAATGGGAGTTTCAACGTATTTTTAGTAGTATGGTAGGTGAATCCATGGGCAGCTATCTTAGGCACAGAAGACTGAGTGCGAGTTTAGAACGACTACAAAACAGTAATGATCGAATATTAGATATTGCTCTCGATTATCAGTTTGGTTCACAGGAATCTTACTCTCGTGCATTTAAAACTTACTTCAGGAAAACTCCAAATCAAATTCGAAAAGAAAGAATAAAAGTTCTAATTAAAAATAAAGTACAAATTACTCCTGAATTATTAAGTCATCATTGTAATTCTATAAAACTCATACCTAAAATAGAGACAGTTCCTAAAATGTTATTAATCGGATACGAAAAAATAATTCCTTCAATTTATAGTAATTATAATAATTACGACCATACTTTAAGAGAATTTTGGCAAAAATTTTTACTTAATAAAGACAATATTAAAAATGTAAATTTGGAAAGAAGTATTGGGCTTGCGAAATGTGACAAGCACATTAACGATGATGAATTATTAGCTTATCTAGCATGTTCAGAAGTTTCATCACTTGAAGAGATACCTGAGGGAATGGTTCATTATGAATTATCTGAAAGTACTTACGCAATATTTACAAATATTGGTACAGGGAACAAAACTTCTTTTACAGTAAATTATATTTATGGAACCTGGCTACCTCAATCAGGTTATAAAAGAGCAGATGGTGATGATTTTGAAGTTTTTGACCATCGTTATATTCCTGATTCACCTGATTCTATTTCTGATTATTATTTACCAATTTCAAGAATTGAAAAATGAGGTTAATTATATTTAAGTATACTTTTATAGTAAATAAATAATATAGTTATTCAATGATTGATAGTAACGAATTTAATTTCACATTCTCAAGATCTTCAGGTGCAGGAGGACAAAACGTAAATAAAGTAAATACAAAAGTTACTCTTTCTTGGGACATCTTTAAATCAAAATCTATTAGTAAGCCAATTGAGAGCAGATTTGTAAAATCTTTTTCAAGATATATAACAGATGAAAAAATTGTCAAAATCACTAGCCAAAGATTTCGAAATCAAGCTCGTAATATTGCTGATTGTGTTGAAAAGTTGAATCGCATGATAGAAGAGATCAGGATTGCTCCCAAAAAAAGAATTGCAACAAAACCAACACGATCTTCAAATGAAAGAAGAATTAAACATAAGAAAGAACATTCAGATAAGAAGAAACAAAGACAAATAAAGTATTAAAATAATTCTTTAAAAATATCAAATATAATTTTAGAATCTTTTAATAAGTTATTGTATGCTTTTTTATTACATTTTAAATAATTGTTTAAAGTTAAATCAGAGATGTTTTTATTGAATTTATTATATAAATATATACCCCGATCTACTGCTAAGTTATTATTACCTTGATAATAATTGATAAATTCTTTAACTTCCAAAAGGTTAATTTCTGTCATATCAATATAATTATATAATGAAAGAGAATAGGATATTGGTAAAGAAGAAATACTTGGGCCTAGTCCAATAGATGTTGCATCACAATTGTTAGTATTTATATATAAGAGATCAATATATTTTTTTAGGTTTTTAAATTGATCACTTTTGAAGGTCGATAGATTTTTTTTGATAAGTGCTAATTTTAAATGATAAGTACTTTTATTTGTTTTATTACTATAGGGAATAGGTAATAGGTTTATTAAACTACTATTTTTATATTCAAATATTTCATTTTTTAAGTTACTGCTGAAAAAAGGATCTTGTTTTTGAAGTTTTCTAAAAGAACGAATAAATGATGACACATCCATTCCTACACTGTAAGAAGCACTGCCAAATGGAAAATTTAATTCAAATGATAAGAATTTTCCTCTATAATCATCATTCGTTTTGCAACCTCTTGTTTTAATTATCGCTGCTTCTATTGAAGCACTAAGAACAGGTATATCAAGAAAGCTTTTTGCTTTAATGGCTGGGGCACAAAAAATTGCCATTTTATTATTATGAATTATAAATTCGTTATGAAATGTTGTGGCAATACCGGCTGATGCTTCAAGTGAAATACTCCCACCAAGTCCATGATAGTTATCTTTTTTATATTTTTCTAATGTTTCTTTAGCTACCTTGTAAATTTTTTTTATTTTTTGATAAAGGTTTATTAACTCGTCGTATTTAATTTCATTTTTAAAGGAACCTAAAAGATTATTATTTTTGATATCTAAAATTTGTTGATCATATTTAAAGTTATTTCTCATTATTATAAGTTTTTTTGCTTTTTCTTTTGGTAAGCATTTTATTAAATTATCAATATAACATTTATTATATTCAACTTTTTGAATGTTTATTTTATTCAGATAAATATAGTCTGGTTGATATAATTTACTTTCTATTTTTAAATTATTTATATCTTCGCATTTTTGTTTGGATCGCTCATTGCAACTACTATTATGTAAAGAACTTGGCTTCCTAGTCTTAATGTTTTGAATTGTTTTGTTTGAACAAGATGAGAATAGTATAAATATAAAAAATAAATATTGAATCACATAATCTAATCGGTTTTTAATATTTATAATTAACTTGATTTAAATTAATCCGAACAAAATAATGTAGTATTCATGTTGTTAATTTTCATGAAACGTTCTAATGATTTTTTAATAATTACTTTTTTGTTACTTTTATAGACGTTACATACATTTTTAACTGTATTTATTACCTGTTCTTTATTGAACTTAAGTTTTGAAATAGTTATTAAAAATTCTTCTTGAGCGAATGGTGACATATTTTTATATTTATTTACTACTTGATTGTAGATATTATCAAACATTTCTTTATCACTATCATAGGTTTGTTTTATTAGAATTGAAAATCCTTCACCTTTTAGTTTAGTTGCTAATAAATCATTTATTATTGAGTTTTTATCATTATGTTTTAATATTAATTTTAGCAAATCTTTTTGTATGTTTGGGTTATCGATATTATAAATTTCTGTAATCTCATTATGAGTAAAAATATTACTAATTTTATCTTGATTAAAATTTAAAACAATCTTAATTATTCTATGTAATGTTTTGTGAGGTGGGGTATCATTTAAATCAAAGTATCTTTTTTCTTCATCTTCAAACCCTTCACGTAGACACCTTTTATCTGAGATACAACTTAAAATATTTTCTTTAATTTGTATTAATTGTATTAAATTTATATTTTTTGAAATAGTTTTTTCTGAAAGTGAATAGTCGACTAATTTTTCGAAAGTTTCTTTCGTGGAATTTTTTATTTTTAATTTTTTATCTAGAATGTTTATAATCCGTTTGGGAGTATTGGCATTTATAATTTTCTGGCTAGCATGGTAAATAATCTCGTCATGAACCTTACTGCTCTTTGAATTATTAGAATTACTTTTATAAAGCCAAATACCACCACAAACGGTTATGGATACTATTAATATTTTTTTAATCATTCAGTATTTTATCTAAATATACTCTGTTATTAGATTTGTTTTTATAATTTAAGACAACTTCGCTGAGTAATTTTTTTGTGTTTTCATTTAATGAATAATCAAGATCTTCATTAAAGCTTACTTTACCTGTTTCAGATATCGCTAAAACTTTATTTAGATTATTTAAAAATCCTGAGTCATGTAATTTGTAATTTGATTTAGGATCACTAAATCTACAAGTTGAGCCAAGATTTCCTGAATTATATTTTCCTGCCCATGTTCCTCTAATTAAGCCTTGGTAATTAATATTATTATCTTGATCTTTTAGACAAGGGTAATTTGTATAATTTGCATATATTCTTTTAAAACCTTGAAAGGCATGATGTAAGCCATATTTAATTGTTTCATTGACTGATTTAAATTTTCCTTTAGCTAAAAAATTATCATAATGCCATCTACTACTTAACTGCATTATTCCAAGGTCGGATCCATCACCTCCACCACTTATCATTTGTTTAATTTTTGTGTTTAATTGAAGAGTATTACACTTAGCTAAAAAAGGAACTTGTGTCTTAAGAAAAGCTTGTTGAAAATGCTTTTTGGCAGCTTTACTTTTTATTGTCTTTCCCTTGTTTGCTTTTGAACGACAAAGCCCTTTGTCACTATAATCAATTTCTCTAAAATGAACGAGTAATCCTTCATGAAGTGGTATTGTTAATGCTAATACAAGAAATGAGTTATATCCTTGAATATCATCATTATCTAAATATCTTTTTGCAAAACTATGAGCATTTTTTAAAATTAACTTATATAGGCTAGCTGTATATTCTTTTTTTGACTCTGTATTATTAACAAAAACAGGACCTGTTGTGACATTTCTACTGTCATTATTAAGAGTAATCATATAATTATCAAGCATTGAAGCACGGCCATTTGTTTCAATATTGCTACTAATAGAATTAAGATCTAGAACACTATAATCTAGTTTTAATTCTTGTTGATAAAGATCTGACAGAGCGTAACTGTTTAGGCACCCAATCATTGATAATAGTATTATTGATTTTTTCATCAAATTCTCCTTATTATTTTTTATTAACTAACTTGAGACGCAATATAGTCCTAATTAAAATTTTGATCAACGCATAGCCAATTATTGTATATATCGACACGGCAACGCGTTAAGTATCTATAATTAGAAGGATATGGCGCGACATGCTTTTGCTTTGTGTTATTTTTTTGGAAAATAATACTTGTTATAAAAATCCAACTTGATGCGCTAGGCGTAAAGACGATATTTGATTTGAAATAAATTTATTAAATAAAAAGTCAGAGGATTTTATGAAGTATATATTTTTAGCATTGTTTTATCTTTTAAGTTTAAATGTTTTAGCAAAAGATACACCCGTTGAAAGGTGGGATAGTTTGCTAACAGATTTTAGTTTAAATAAAGAGGATCACAGCTTTTGTTATTTGGATAAAGAACAGTTAAAAGGTCGAAATATTTATAAAAAAGTAAGGTTAGCTTCTGTTAGTAAACTTCTTACTACTTATTGGGCAATAAATAAGCTTGGAGTTGATTATAAGTATGAAAATAAAATTTATTATAAAGACGGAAAAATGTTTATTAAAGGTGATCTTGATCCATTATTATCTGATAGAAAAATATTCTTTTTAATTTCGCAACTAAATAAACTTGGAATCACTCATATAAAAGAATTAATCTTTGATTCAAAGTTTAAAGTATTTACCAAAGCAGAGAAATATAGTGGAAGTATCATTAATATATCAGCTGCTAGAACATTACTTAATTTAAAAGACTTCTTAAACGTTGATGGGTGGAATAAATTATTAGTTGTGTATAATAAATTTATTGAAAATACTCCTAATAGTTTATTAAAATCTTTAAATATAAAAAGTAATGTTAAAGACTTAGACTTAAAAGTAGATAAAATAACTTTTAGAGATCATTCAGAATTAGAAAAAAAAGAAAATGAAGTAGAAAAATATATAATGTATTCAAGTTTAATTTCAAAGTATATGAAATTTATGAATATACATTCAAATAATTATATGGCCGATCAGATTTTTAATAAACTTGGGGGAGAAGAAAAATTTGATGAATTTATTTCAAATGATTTAAAAGATCTAATTGAGTCCATGAAAGATAAAGCTACTGGTTACGCCAAAGATGAGAAATTATTAAAAATGTATACTGGATCAGGACTAAATACAAAAAGAAATGACGTTCGAGTCGATAATTACGCTAATTGTGGACTGATTACTCATATAATTAAAAAATTAGATTTAAAGCTTGAAACATTGAAAAATAATATATGGAATATTGTCGCTGTACCAGGTTCAGATGGAGGTACATTTAGAAGTCGACTAAAGTCTCCTAGATTAAAAAATACTTTTATAGCTAAAACAGGAACTCTTTTTCACACATGTGCTATAGCAGGAGAAATGTTTGAAGCGGATAAAGAAAAAACATATTTTGGTATATTTCATCAGGTGGAAGGCTGGAAAGGTAATATTAGAATAATGCAGGATAAAACTTTAACTTACCTTTGGGAATCTTTAAATATTGATAATAAATTTAACTATTCTCCTGAATTCTTTTTCCCTGCTTCAACAAATTTAGTGAAATTTTGAAAAAAATATTAGTAATTATTCTTTTTACTTCGTTAAGTATTTTTTTATATATTAAATTGAAAATAAGTAATAGTTCATCAGTAGAATTGAACGAAGTTAAAGAAAAAATAAGTAATTTAAAATTTAATAGTAAACTTAAAAAATCGAAGCATTCTATTATTGACAATAGTAAGTATCCCAAACAAATTATTAATCTTGTTAATATTTTACATGCTAAAAATAGTTGTCCCGACTGTTTTGAAAAATCTTTGGCTGAGTATAATGAAGATATTAACTTTCGCTTAAAAACAGGAGACACTTTACTTTCTCTCGCTGTGGGGGGAAGAGATTTAAGTGCCGTAAAACTATTATTAGACAAAAAAGCTGACCCTAACATTAAGTTTAATAATTATAATTACACAATGTTAATGGACGCTTCCTTTCAAGGAGATTTACCCATATTGTCTCTTTTATTAAAATACGGTGCTGATATTGACCAAGTAGATAAAGAAGGATCGACCGCACTAATTTACGCTTCAAGAGAAGGTAATTTGAATATAGTAAAAAGTCTTTTAGTCAACAACGCAAATATTGAAATATCTGACAATTTAGGTAAGAAAGCGATTGATTACGCTAAAAAATACAAGCATTTAGAAGTTATAAAACTACTTATTGAAACTAAATAAGGTCATTTTTTCCTCTTAATTTATTAGAGAATTTTATTTTTAGGAAAGCATCTTTTGTTGCCGACAAGCCCTCTATAAGGGGGGATTTGTGAATTCATATAAAAAAATACTAATTTTAGTAACAATAATAATCTCAATTTTATCATGTCAAACTGATAATATTATAGGTTTAAGTTTAAATAATGGTGACATTTTTAATATTAATGAAATGATTGAAGTAGATGGTTCTGCTGGTTCAAGTGTTGATCAGATTGATGTCTTTTTAAATAATAGCCTGACTCAAACTATTACACCTTCAAATAATGCTTTTGTTTTAAGAATCGATACTTCAGTTGTTGGTAAGTTCAACTTAGTGTTAAAAGCAAAAAGTAGTGCAGGTGACGTAATATTTGAATTAAATTCAGGATACGAAGTGGCTGATAAGGTAAAAAAACCGACGCCAACTCCAACACCTCCTCCAGGTACGCCTGGTGGCGATAATTGGTCAAGCTTTGATTTTCCTAAGCCGACTAATAGTGAACTTGGATCTATGAAAAACCTATGGGCAACATATTATCGATTACCAAGAGTCTCAGAATTAAGTTCAGGAGGCTATCCTTTAAAAAATAAGTCAGGACAAGCCATTACTAAAGGTATTGCTTTAAAAGACTGGTGTGATGCTGCTATGGAAGGATCTGTTATAGTATCAAAATTAGATGGAAGCTATGAAACATATAATTTTGCTGCCAGTACAGGAAGTTATGATGTAAATTGTAAAAGATTTTATCCTCACAAAACAGGAAGAACAAAATTTCAAAAAGCTAAAGGTATTTATGGTGACGGAGTTAAAGGCTTCAACCTTGTTCCATTTCGATCAATTGCTGTAGACAGAAGTATTATTCCATATGGTACATTACTTTATATTCCTGAAGCAGTAGGAACTCTCGTTACTTTACCAAATGGGCAACAGAGAAGTCATGACGGATATTTCTTTTCTGCTGATACTGGATCAGCTATCAAAAAATCACATGTTGATGTATATATTGCAACAAACTTAAAAAATCCATTTAGATTTGTAAAAAGTAAGCCATCACAAAAGTTTCGTGCTTACATAGTTAAGAACAAGGCTATTTATGATTCGATACTAAATAATCATTTGAATTTAAGATAGTTTATTAAACAATTCCCATGTCTTTTGCTGAGTTCATTATATTATTTAACTCTTCAGGAGACATGTTTTGCACCTTTTCTTTTAATTCATTCATCTGCTCAGGAGACATTTTATCCATCATCTCTTTAGCTTTATTTAACATATCAGAGTTCGGCATATTTTTTATTTTAGTAAAAATTATTTTATCATCTTGCTTTATATTTTCAATTTGATCGGCTTGAAGTTCTTCTAAAATTTTATTTAAGTTAACCCCCTGATTATCAGCAGATTCATACAGTTTATCCATTGGTAACGAAACTTTTTTATTTGGAAAGCCATTAGATTCAAGATTTCTTAATATTTTGTTCTTAAACTCGTTACTCATTTTAATGTACCCACCATGTGTATAAAGACCCTTTTAAAGATTTCTTTGTTTTGAATTTGTTGGTGCAAGAGCTCATTTTCTCTTCATTTCTTTTATTAATCGATGAATTTAATCCTGCAATTCTTTTTTTCTCAGTAGTTACTTGTTTGTTAAATCTAGATAGAGCACTACTTTTTTCTTTACTCATTTTCTTTACAGCTTTTGAGTATGTGCGATCAGCTTTTTTTAATAGTTTTGATCTTTCCCTAGCACTTTCTGTTCCATCAAAACGTGGTTTAAATTTTTCTCTTGAAACTACATACTTTGATTCGTTGAAAATAAATTTCGAAGAATCAAAAACATATTCTGTTTTTTCTAGAGAAGTCTGTGATGCACAGTATTCTTTTACTTTATTTGGGTAATTCTTGTTTCTCCATGCCATTTTATAATCAAATAAATCATGATAATCATCTCTTGGATCATCTATTAATAGAGCAAGAGGTGCCATCTTTTTCTTTGAGGTTAATTGCACAAGCTTATCTCTATCTAGTTTATACATAGGGAAATCTTTTGTTCCATAATTAACTATTGCTTTGTATCTTTTGTCTCTTTTTGGGAATGGATGTTCAGATGAATCTTTAAGTTTATAACTAACTTTTAAGTTTAGTCGTTGATGAGGCCCATTTTTTAATATGTCATGCAAAAGTTCTAAGTCAGCAAGTTGCATTCTCATACAACCATGTGAATCAAAACCTCTTATAAAAGAAGCTAAGTTAGGTTGAACATGAAAGCCGATATTTGTTCTTCCTTTACTTGAGTCTTCATCAGTTGAAATTCTAAGAAAAGGTTTGCCTGCAAAATAACGAGGTTTTTTTCTAATAGAAATTGCCAGACTTTTGTCCAGATAAGCATTTTTAAATCGAGGAGTAATAATTGATACACCGTCATTTAATATATTTTCATCAAAAGAACCAACTCCAAGAGGTAGAACCATTTTTATGCTATTCTCAATATCTTCCAATATCATCTTTCTATCAACAAGAGAAACTTTAATAGAAAATGTAGTATCTATTAATTCAACTTGTTTTATTAAAGTCATATTAAAATTTTGTGTAATATTTTCGTATGTTACAATATATGTTTTGAAATACATTAGTTTTGAATCTTTTTCACTTGATATTACTGTGAATTCAAAATTATATCGTGTGTAACTTTTTGAAGGTAGCTTGGATGTAAAAATATTAAATATTTTATCAGTTTTTTTGCCTTTTAAATTATTTAGTAGGTAAGTATAGGATTTTTGCAAATTGCTAACATTATTTTTAAAATTTAAATAATCTGTAACTCTTACGCCGACAATTTGATTGGAATAACTAATAGGTTCAGCTGATGCTTTATTTAAAATGAACAAACTAAATATCAATAAAAATAATATTGATATGGTATAGGTAAAAATATTCTTAAAGTTGCTGCTCATTTTCATTCCTTTATATAATTAATATTTTCTTAAAATGGTGTTATAGTTAAGTAGATTTGATAGTTTAAGTAATATAAGTTTATTGTAAAAAATAATAACGCAGGGCAATTATGATAGAAAACTCACAATTAAAAATTATTATTTCTATTTACAGAGAAGGCTCTTATTCAGCAGCTGCTAAAAAAAATAGAGTTACACAGTCTGCTGTCAGTCAAATTGTAAAGACGATTGAAAAAAACTTAGAAATGAATCTGTTTTATAGAAATGGAAATAAAATGATTCCGACTAGTGAAGGAACCATGCTTATTAATTTTGCCATTAATCATTTGAAAAGTTTAGAAAATATGATGATTAACATAAAATCCTCATCGAATCTAATTTCCGGTGATGTTGTTATTGGAACATTTTTTGGATTAGGTAAATCTTGGGTTAGTCGAATTTGTTTAGATATTTTAAAAGTTCATCCAAATTTAAAGACAACCGTAGAAATGTCTTTACTTGAACCTTTGCTTCATGGATTTAATAATGGAGAAATTGACCTTTTAATATTACCAGAAGAAGCTTCAACTACAATTTATGAACATAAAGAATGTATAGGCCATGAATCTTTAGTTTTAGTATATCCAAAACTAAAGCAGTATAAAAATGTACCAACATTATCTCTTGAAGAGTTATCTAAGTTGCCTGCGATTTGTTTTGAAAAAGAAAATGATCACTCATTTTATAAATGGTACGAATGTGTATTCAAGAAAGTTCCAAAATCAATAAATAAAAGATTTGTTATTAATTCTCATGGAAATATACTACAAGCTGTGTCAGAAGGATTAGGAATCGCAATCGTTCCAGATCATGTATTAAGAAGATCAGTATATAAAAATAAAGTGTTAAGTTCCGAAAAATTAATAGTAAAAGGAGAAAAAATTTTTTTAATATCTAAAAAAGAAGATTCCAAAATAAAAAGAATAAACTTGGTGTATTCTGAAATAAAGAAAAATTATAAATTATGACAATTGTAGATATTTTAAACTATTTTAAACCTTTAAAAATTGAGCTCATTAAATTTAATTTTAATATGATATTAATTGGTGGGATTGTAAGGGACTCTTTAATTCAACTAGAGAAAGATGATTTTCATCTTAACCAAGATTTTGATTTTGAACTTTACTATGAAGGCACTAATTATGAAGTAGACTATCTTTCTTTGTATAGTTATTTAAATGATAATTATCAATTAGAGTTATGTTCATTTAAAGTATTTAAAATAAACTACAATGAACACTCTATAGAACTTGCTCATAGTCGATTAGATCTTTATAACTTAGATTTTCTATTCTTTGGCCATAGTGATTTTGAAGTTTCCTATATTAAAGACAAAAATTTTAAAAATTCATTTAAACGAAGGGATTTTACAATTAATGCAATTGGCTTAACTTTTGAGAATGAATTAGTTGATCCATACCAAGGCAAAGTTGCAATTGAGAATAAACGACTTTCAATTATTTCTGATGCTTTTTTCTGTGATCCAGTTCGAATGGCAAGAGCGATTAGGTTTAAAATAAAATTTAAATTTAATTTTGATAAAAATCTCAATATGAATTTTAACAAATTTAATCTTTCAAAACTAACTTCATTTTACTTTTTTAGCGAAGGGTTTAAATCTGGTGATTTTATGCAATTTGTTATTGAATTTAAACAGATTGTTCAGAAGTTTAGTATTGAAATTCCATTATGGCTTATTAATTTGATGAAGCATTTAATAATTAATAACGAAGTAGTTTCTAATAAAAATTCATTAATTGAACAACAATGTCGATTAAGTGCTAAAAACACAGAATTTCTTTTTGAGTTAGCTAGTCTTCTAGGGATTAAAAAAAACAAAGTTAAAAATCTAATTAAGCTAGAAAATAAGATGAACCATAATGATTAAATGTTATAATGAAATTGAAGATAAAATAAAAAATTCTATAAGCGAAGTATTTTGGCAAACATCTGTAAAAAAAGAATTTAAAAATTCAGTTGAACAGAATACATATTACAATGTGTGGTTAGGTTATTATCTTAAATATTTTCCTGATTATACTTTTGTTGAAATACAAGATAATAAAATTGTAAGTTACATTATTGGTGCTCCCGATGCTCGTTTATTTTTGAGTCATGAAAAAGATTGGATTATCACAAGTGAGGAACTATTTTTTGATTTTAAAGAATATGATTACTATGCTCCTCACTTTCATATTAATACACTTCCGCTTTTTCAAGGTAATGGTTATGGAAAACACTTAACTAATACTTTTGAAAATTATTTAAAATCCTTAAACAAAAATTCTTATCATTTAGTTACGCTAAAAGGAGAGAGAAATAATCAGTTTTATGAAAAAAATAATTTTGTTATAAAAACTACAAAGCTAACTACTTCAGCAAAAGAACTAATCTTTTATGTAAAAGCAGTTACTTAAATAAAAAATATACTTATAATGCCTGCATTGATTCAAAAGTATCTCTAATTTAAAATAATACATATATTCATTTTTAATAGGGAGATTTCTATGAAATCAAAAGTCTTTAAAAACATATTATTTATTTTACTCGTTACTTTTAATACTGTTGTTTTAGCTACTGACATGTCAATTCAAGCGAAGCAACTAAAATCTAAAAATTTACCTGTTGAATTTAATGATGATTTAGATTTTAAAAATATGCTACTTGCTATAAAAAGACAAAAAGTAGCATTTATGAAAAACCCATTAATTGGCAAACTAACAATTTCTGGAAAAACTTATAAATTATCAAAAATCACAAAATCTTTAACAAAGTTTGAAAAATTGGTTAAAAGCTACGTGAAGTGCGAAGAACAAGGTAAACAAACAAAAGCAGATTGTAGAAATGACTTTAATTTAAATATAAAAGAAAACTTTAATTTTTTTGAAGCAATAAGTTCATCTAACAAGAAACCAGGAGCATTTTTTACAGGTTATTATAGTCCAACATTAAACTCTTCACATAATCGTGATGGCCAATATAAATATGGTGTTTATAAAATACCTTCTGGTTCAAGACGAAAATTAACCAGAGAACAAATAATCTTCGAAGACAGATTAGAAAATAAAAATTTGAATTTATTTTACACAGATGACTTGTTCGAATTATATCTATTGCACGTTGAAGGTGGAGGGCGTGTATATCTTCATGAAAATGGTAAATTAACAAAAAAATACATTAGCTTTAATGGTTATAACTCTCAGAAATTTAACTTTATATCAAAATATATGTTAAAAAAGGGATATATAAAAGATGGTAGAATTAAAACTCAGCGAAAATTCTTAAAAAATAATCCACAACTATGGAGAGAGATTTATTCAACTTGTCCGGGATATATTTATTTTAAATTTGACAAAAATGAACCAGCAGGACTTGAAGATATTCCTTTAACTGAAAATAGATCAATGGCTCAAGATAAGTCTGTTTACAAAAGAAAAGGGCTTATTGCTTTTGTTGAAAGTCAAAAACCAGTAAGAGAAGAAAATGATGTAATTATAACGGAGCCTTTTTCTCGGTTTTTTATTGATCAAGATACAGGAAGTGCCATAAAAGGGCAGGCTAGAGCTGATTTATATTTTGGGTACGGTGAACAAGCATCATTTATATCTGAAAATATGGAGTATGGTGGGAGGATTATTTTTCTACTGTTAAAATAAGTCGTATTATTTGATAGAATTTATATATTAAGGAGGTTTTGTGGATATTGAAACAATATTAAAAAACCATAAAAAATTAATTTCTAAAGCTGAAAGCTTAAAAATTGAGAAATCCAAACTAGAGGATTATAGGCTCTCAAGTGCCGAAGCCTTTGGTGTAAAAGGTAAGAGTCTTTACTCTGAAATTCCTGATTTATTTTTTGATGACATCCTTGTAAATTACAAATTATCGAGAGTACATATTTTGGTTCTCATGTATCTGTATCGTTCTGTTTGGTGTCGCCCTAATATGTCTAGAAAATTTGGCATCTCGCCAATGATGTCTACTAAGCAAATTATTGATAAACTTGCTATTGATATTGAAGAGTACCACCAAGCAGTAAATCATTTAGAAAAAATTGATTTTATTGAAACTATACGGTCTGGCCAATACTTTGTTAGAAAATATTTTTCTAAAGAATTTGACGATATTTTTGGGCAAAATTATGATGAATAAAAATCCCTTGTTTAATTATTATTATTAGTTATCATTATAAAAAAGGTGATTTAATTGGCTGAAGAAAAAAACAAGAGATTGATAGCTTATATTGGTAGTGATGAAAACTACTGGAAAACTATACGTGGTAGAATTCAACAATCTTATTCACATATGAATTTTGAGTTTGTTTCGTACTTTCCAGAGAAAGCCAGTTTAACTCAACGACTTTTTGTGAAAATTCTCAAGGAGATGCCACGAATTATCTACATTGATTATTCAGTTCGAATCAATGAACACATTTCACTTACCAATTTAATTAATAGAGACAATATTTTAAAGAATATTGCCGTTTGTGGGCTAGTTGACAATAAATCTAATATAAAAGATTGTTTAGCAGCAGGTGCTGATTTCTTACATGTAAAGTGTGGCGAATATTATGATGTTGTTTACGATCCTTTTTACTATGCTTTTCCAAAAGAAGTAAAAAATAAAGTTTTCGCTAAAGCAAATTGCAAAAAAGATGTTTTAATTACAGATGATTTCAGAGTTGGATATATTACTCCAACACATTTACATATTGAGACAAATTTAGAGTTAGAAGAAGGTTCTTCTATTATCTTAAAAACTCAGTTGCCCGAAAAAAATGTTCCCTCAAGAAAGTTTTTTGTAGAAAAGGTCAGTAAATCAAATCTTTATTATGATTACGCTAATTCTGTTGATCTAGCTATAAATTTTGTAGATGAACCTAGCTTCGATGAAGTTGAATTTACTAACGCTTTATCTGAACTTGATCCAAAAGAAAAAGTTCGAATGTTGAAGGAAGCAAAGCAAAAAAAGCAGCAAGATGATGCTGAGTATGAATCGAAGTTGAAGTTTTCAAAGAAAAAACACCGCGAGTGGGTTTTTGATAATCTTGGAATTTCTACCCCTAAATCGACTAAAATCCTTATTGTTGACAGACAAATGTCAATTTTTAATGAAAGTTCAATTAAAAATTTGGACGAGTACCCTTATGTCGTAAGATGTCAGACAGTACTTGATGAAAAATTATCGGACATTGATCGAGTGATGCCAAATATTGTCGTTATTCAATGCTTTAGTGACTTACAGCCTGATGGTGAATCTGAACAAGATGACGAGATATTTGCCACTGCATGGAAGACTTACATCAAATATGCTGGTACCGAAACAGATGGAAATTACCAAATTGATTCAAGTGAACATGTTGCTGAAATTTCAGCAATTATAGATGTTATTAAGAATTCGGAACATGAAGAAATGGAACGAATTGAAAAAGTTATTAAAAAGATAAAGACAATTGAGTCATATCATCCTTTTATTATTTTGTTTAACTGTCCTTTTATTAATTCAAAAGCCCTTCAAGAAACTTATCTTTACCCAATGATTGCAGTTTATAAAGAACCTATTATTTTTGAATCTGTCTTGAATCTAGCTAAAACTCTTGAAACAAAACAAAAGAAAAAGCAAGAAGCAAAAATAAATGCTAAAATTATGCAGTTGCGCCAAAAAGATCCAAGAAAATATGGCCGTTTAACACCAGGAGATTTTGAAGATAAAAAATTCTTTATCAAAAAATCTGACAAATTAAGTTATGTATCCTATGGAAAAACAATTAGACTTGAATCTATTACAGAATCTGAAGCTATTATTTCTACTGAAGAAAAGTTAGAACTCCGAAGTTACCTACTTAACTTTCCTGTAGATTTATCGATTAAATTGGTACCAACAAAAGAGGGGCGTAAGTTTTTTGAAGAAAAAGGACGCCGTTATTACAAAGCACTTATTCATTCCATTGGTGAAAATGACAAAAAACATATTAGACGTTATGTAAACGAAGTTTTTGGTGCACCAATGAAAGAGCAAGAAGCTCAGGAATTAGAAGACTTTAAGCAAAAACAACTAGAAGCTTTAGAGAATACTGTCGGTGGCTCTGACGATATCGAACGCTAATCAAAGATTATCAAAAGTTATTTCATTAAAGATAATAAAAATTATTTTGTCATAAGCCTCCCTATCTAATAGTATTTTCGAATGAAAAATTATTTATTTATATTACTTCTCTTTTCAAATATCTCTTTGGCTTCCTACACATTAGGTGGTTACAGTGAATTTACTTTTAATACTCAAGGTGACACTCAAGGGGGAAGAAACATTATCTCTTACGTACCTCAACTTGGTCTTTCAACAATAATACCTTATGACCTTCCACTCTTTGGTCAAAGTTTTTTATTTCCAGAAATTGGCTTTATATATCATACTAATACAACCAGTGCTTATAGCAAAACTCAGTTTTATCTACTTTTAGATTTTGGACAAAAGTTAACCGAAACTTCAGTTTGGAGGTTAGGATTTGGAACTTTTCTTTCTCAAATATCAGGAGATGGGAGTACTATAGTTCTAAATAATGGTGGAGGATCGGCTTCTTTTTATGCACCTAAAGAAACTAAAACATCAATAAATACAACATTTGATCTTGGCTTTGAATATTCTTTTGATTCAAAGAATGCTCTAAAACTTATGGGATATGTTTTTTCACCCTTTTCAACTTTAAAGAGATCATTTAGTTACACTTTAGCTTGGGTTTATTATCCAGCAATTTAAAATATAAAAGGTTTTTTATGTCAAAATTATTTCTATTTATTACGTTACTTCTTTTTTCAATAAATTGTTTATCTTTTACTTTAAACAGTAGCACAGGAGACCATTTTACTGACCCTAATGTCACTGTTGATATTTCAAATAATTCTTGTACAAATGCTGGTATGACTTCGGACGAGCTCTTAACTATGGCTATGCAAGCAGCAGAGCTTTATTGGAATTCAATTCCAACATGTAAGCTTAATCTAAAGAAAGGAAGTATAGTAAATGTTGATATTAGTACTCAGACAGGAGTCGCCGCTGATTTTAATGTTGTAACGGATAATCATATTTTAGTTGGCTGTAATGCTGACACAACAAAGTTATTTAAAGGTGGTTCCGATAAGACAACCCTAGCTCTTGGAGCACTTTATAATAATAAAGGAATAGTATATATAAACAATACTCCCAATACTCCTATCCCAAGTACTAGTGAAGCACAAAAAGTGGCTACTGTCGCTCACGAAATGGGGCATGCTTTTGGACTTGGCCACTCTCAAAAAGAATATGCCTTAATGTATTATCAACTAGGACTTATTCAAGAAAGACTTAGCTATGATGATATGGATGGCTGTCATTATCTGTACAATCGTTCTGGAGCAGTTAATTGCGCATCTGTTGATATTGATTCTAAAGGATCGGGACCAGGTTCAAGAAATAACTTTATAGCACTATTAATTGGTTTTTTTGGACTAATTATTAGTTGTAAATATATAACTAAAAGAATCGGCTAATCTATTTAATTCTTACTTTGATACTATCATCTTCTGACATTACTGTTAAAACAATTTATTCATGGTTAGAATAAACAAACTTTAAATTTTAATTTTTATAGGAGGTAAAAATGAAAAATATATTATTGGTTTTAGCACTGGCTTTAGGCTCGTTCGGAGCAATGGCAACCACACCAAGCGTAAATGGATTCAATAAACATTTTAAACTAAAAAGAGATGTTGATGGTAACATCACTCAAATTCTAGACATGTCACTAAAAGCAAAGTTTAGTATTGCTCCTTATGTGAGACTTATTAAAAATGCTTTAATAGAAGAACAAAAAATTATGTCTCAAGAAGGTGACTACGAAACAGAAGTTTATAACACTTTAGGAGTTAACCCTAACTCAGAAAGTAGCGATGATATCGAAAATGCAAGAATTGTTGTAAGTTCATTAAGAACTCTTCAAAATTTAAATGTTGATAATGTTTTTAAAAGTAAATCAATGAATGATCTTCTTCACACATTTGAAGGAAAACTTTCTGACACATTAGCTAGTCTTGATCCAAGAGTTGTAGCTGATATTAATCAATCAAACTTCTTTTATAAAAGAAACGTAACTTATAAAGTTGTAAATTGGGCACTTGATTTTGCCAAAAAGAAATTTAGTACTATTCCAATTTTAAATACAGCAAGCTTTGTTATTGTAAAAGTTGAAGAAATGATTCGTAAAAGAAGATTATTTCATCAAAATATGCTTTTACATTACCTAGAAAACTTTAATGAAGCAGATCTTGGCATGACTCATGACGAAGTAAATAAAGCAATTTCTTCAATTTATGAATCACGAATAGAATGGTTTGCTTACTGGGAATCCAAAAATGCAGTTTCAAGTTGGAATAAATATGGAATTAACAAGTTTTTCACAGAACTTAGAACAGGAAATACAAGACTTAGAAATTTATCTAACCAAACAAGAAATGGAAAAAGAATTAATTTCGCTTTTCAAGAAGCTTGGGTAGACGGAGAACATGTTATATTAAATTTATTTAACACGAAAAATAAATATGATAACAATATGGCTATAGCTTATTATTACGACAAACCTGAGAAAGTTAAACGTCAGAGAATGATTCTTGAACTTGCTCAACTTGGTCTTAGCAATATCACTCTGCCAGATTGGTTAAAAGGAATGGCTGAAGATTACATAACTTCATTTTATAAAGCCCAACAATTAACAGAAGGTTCGTTAATGGCTTATTTTGAAACAATGAATGATGAATCAGGAATGGCACTTGTTCGTAATCAATATATTAATCCTTTCGATAATATCTAGATTATTTAGTAAAAATATTTTATATTATAAAAAGGCTTCTTTTAAAGAAGCCTTTTTTCTTTTTGAGACTTAATCAATTATAGTGGGATTAATTATGGCCATGGTTTTATACAACACATTAACAAATAAAAAAGAAGTTTTTAAGTCTATTGAAGAAAATGTTGTCAAAATGTATGTTTGTGGGCCAACAGTATATAGTTTCTTACATATTGGTAACTTTAGAGGCCCTGTTTTTTATAACTTTTTAAGAAATCGATTGGAAAATTTAGGCTACAGAGTAACTTATGTTTTTAATTACACCGATGTCGATGACAAAATAATTAAAACAGCTAATGAGCTTGGAATAACTCAAAGTGAACATGCTGAAAATTATATTAAGGAATTTGAAAAAGATTTTTCTGCTTTAGAATTAACGAGTCATGATCATAATCCTCGAGTAACTGAACATATGGATGGAATTATTTCTATCATATCTAAGTTAGTTGAAAATAATAAAGCTTACGTTATCGATGGCGAAGTTTTTTACAGCACTAAAGAATTTGAAACTTACGGTAAACTTAGTGGTAAAAACTTAGATCAACTAGAAGCAGGAAATAGGGTAGAAGTTGATACTAGAAAAAAACATCCATCTGATTTTGTTTTATGGAAACCAGCTAAGTCTGGAGAACCATTTTGGAGTTCTCCATGGAGTGATGGCCGTCCAGGATGGCATATCGAATGTACAGCAATGATTCATGCTCTTTTAGGTGATCAGATCGATATTCATGGAGGTGGAATTGATTTGATCTTCCCGCATCATGAAAATGAAATAGCACAAGGGGAAGGGGCTTACTGTACTAAATATTGTAATTATTGGGTGCATAACGAGTTTATAAATATTGATGATCAAAAAATGTCAAAATCTATAGGTAATGTTATTACAGGTAGGGATTTTATGGAAAAATATCATCCTGAAATTTTAAAATATGTTTTTTTAACAGCTCATTATAGATCTGTAATTAATATAAATTCTGATAAAATTCACGCTTCTTTTGGTGGACTTGAAAGAGTTTATAAGTGCTTAGATGATGTTGATTTTATTTTAAAAAATACAGCAACAGAAAATATAAAAGAAGATGCTAAGGTTTTTAAAAAATTAGATCAAGCAATGACGACAGCTACTTCAAAAATAAAGAAAGCTCTTGATGACGATTTAAATACTCCTGAAATGTTTGCTCAGATTTTTTCAGTAATTCGAGTATTTAACGAACAAAATATTATAAAGAAGTTAAAAGATCCAAGTTCTTTTGTTAGTGCCAAATTATTTAAAGATTGGATTACACCTTACTCAAAAATGTTATCGCTTTTTAATCAACCACCAAAAGAATTTTTAAAAACTCTTGATGACATTGTGCTTAAAATTAAAAATATAAGTCGTAGTGAAATAGATGGATTGATTGAAAAAAGAAATGACGCAAGAAGTAGCAAGGATTTTGAAAAGTCTGATCTTTATCGGGATCAATTAAATGAACTAGGTGTTATTATACTAGATTCAACAGAGGGCACGACTTGGACCATTGATAAGTCTAAATTTTAATTAATATTATACAACTACACTTGCTTTTTTTAGAAAAGTTTTAAAAGCGATTAGGGCATCTGTTGTTGTAAATATTCCACAAATCTTTTCTTCACTATCTAGTAGTAGAATTGAGCCATATTTCTTTGTCACCATGGTATCAATGACTTCCTTAATTGGTGTATGTTTTGGAACGCTGTAAGGATCAGGCGTCATCACGTCTGCTGCGCAATATTTCTCAAGTAAGCTATGATTGGCGAAAAATTTCAAGTCTCGGTCACTTATTATACCCACCGGCTTTTCTTTATGCACAATAGGAATGTGTCTTACTGAAACTTCTTCCATCATCTTCTTTATATCGAGAAGAGATGTTTCTTTCTCAGCACTTAATAAAAATTTGCTACTAAAATGTTCGAGAGTCATTTCCATAATGTTATCCTTGTTGTAAAAGTATATCATAAACAATAAGGGATTTGAAGATGTCTGAACTGATAAATAGAATTGAAAAAGCTGAAGACTCATTTCGTCAATTTGATGATTGGGAAGATAAATATAGGTATTTAATATCTCTGGGCAAAGATTTAAAAGAAATGCCTGAAGAGCATAAAACTGAGAAAAATATTATCAAAGGTTGTACTTCTAAAGTTTGGCTAAGCGCTCAAATTCAAGATGATAAAATTTTATTTTTTGCCGATAGTGATGCTGCTATTACTAAAGGAATCATTGCACTTTTAATTAATATTTTTGATGGTTCAAAGCCTATGGAAATTTTAAGTAATGACTTTAGCTTCATTGATACAATAGGTTTAAGAAAGCACTTAACGTTGAATCGAGCGAATGGATTAGCATCAATGTTAAAACAAATTAAACTTTATGCCATGGCATTTCAAACTCAAATTTCTAATTAATAAGGAGCTATTATGATTCAAAGTATACGACCAAGAAGAAATAGAAAAAGCTCTAATATGAGACTTTTAATAGAAGAAAAATCAATCTCAATTAATGATTTTATTGCGCCACTTTTTGTTATGAGTGGGAAAAATACAAAAATTGAAATTAAATCTATGCCAGGTCAATTTCGATTTACACTTGATTTACTTTTAAAAGAAATTAATGAATTGGTTTCTCTTGGAATAAAAGCTATCTGTCTTTTTCCAGCTCTTGATGAGAGTCTTAAAACAAGTGACGCTAAAGAAGCACTAAATCCAAATTGCCTTTATTATAATTCATTAAAAGCTATAAAAGATTTATTTCCAGAATTAATTGTTATGACCGATGTCGCTCTTGACCCTTATTCTAGTGATGGCCACGATGGACTTGTTGATCCAATTACAAAAGAAATATTAAATGATCAGACTGTTGATATTCTTGCTAAAATGTCTGTCTTACAAGCGTCCTGTGGTGCTGATATTGTAGGCCCTAGTGATATGATGGATGGAAGAGTGGGAGCGATTAGACAGGCGCTAGAGTCTGAAGGACATACCAATACTTTAATCATGAGCTATACCGCCAAGTATGCCTCAGCTTTTTATGGCCCATTTAGAGATGCATTAGATTCAACTCCAAAATCTGGTGACAAAAAAACTTATCAAATGAATTATTTAAATACTTCTGAAGCTTTAAGAGAGCTTAGTCTCGACGAACAAGAAGGTGCCGATATTGTGATGGTAAAACCGGGACTGCCTTATTTAGATGTTATTAAAACATTTAAAGATAATACAAATCTTCCAATCTCTGCTTATAATGTTTCAGGAGAGTATGCCATGATTAAAGCTGCATCTATGAATGGTTGGCTTGAAGAAGATAAAGTGGTGTTAGAAATGATGGGGTCTTTTAAAAGAGCAGGGGCAGATATGGTTTTGACTTATTTTAGTAAAGACCTAGGCAAAATTTTAAGAAATAATGCCTAGGAATTAAATTTTAATTAGTGTAAATGTTTATATTTTTTAGCAATTTTTCTTAAGTATTTTTTTGTTGAACCTTTCATGTCTAACAAAAGTAAAACACCAGAATTTTTTCCTTCAGGATCTTTTCCAACAAGAGATAAGTTACCTGAACGTTTTCCACTTACGTAGTAACGAAATGTTAATATTGAATTATCAACATTCATATTTACTGGAACAAAAATTCCAAATACTTTTGTACCAATATAAAGAGTTACATTTTTAAGTTTTGGAATTGTAACAGCAATTGATGGTAAATTGCCACTTGGTACACCTGGAAGAGCTCGTCCGCCTGGAAGATATTGTGGAGGAAAAATTGTATTTCCACCTAATAAATCTTGAAGTGAAAGTACAACTCTTAAAGCCGCTCCACCTGTTGCTTCATCTTTTGAAATTTCTACGTAACTGTAATCCATCTTTGGAAATGGGTACGTCATAGAACCATCTATTACCACACTTTCAACAACCATGTTGATTACAACTTCATCGAGATTAAGAGAAACGGTAGGCCCCTGAACTCCTGGGATATCTATATTAGTTCCACTTCCTTTCTTACATGAAGTAACGCTAAAAAATAGAGTTGTAATTATACTTAAAATAAAAATCTTTGAAAATCTAAACTTCATATTCCCTCCTTGAAATATATTAAGATGTGTCCATTTTACGACTATTTAAAATAGATATATACAAGGTAAATATGTACAATAATTTACAGATTTGGTTTTATTATTTAGTACTTGAGTTTAGTAATTCGAAAATACATTTCATCGACATTTTTTGTTTTATTAGACTTAATTTTTGTATCAAAGCATTTAAGTTCTTCATTATAATCTTCGTCAAAATCTCCGCCACTTAAAATTCCTTCAACGATACCAGTTTTTTTATTAAATATTGGTGACCCCGAATTCCCACCAAAAGAGTCGGTATTTGCAGTAAAATAATAGCGTCTTTTAATCCAGTTTTTAAATGGATTTTGCCATTCATTTTTTGACATAAATCTATTGGTAGCAGAATCGGCAATTTTCATTGTCAGTCCAAGTGGATGGCCAATTAAAACCAGCGGTGTACCTAGTTTTAGATGTCCCTTTTTTCTAATTTTAAGGGGAGCTCGATTTTCAACATTCCGTTTTAGTCTTATGACAGAATAATCTTCAAATTTGTATTTTTCATTTGTATTTTTAGAAACAAGAACTTCATCACAGGCATAGATATCATTTTTATCGATATACTTTTTTCCTTTAACGAAATCAAAAACCCAAACGTATTGATCACAAGCAAAAATAGACATGGCACAATGACCAGCAGTCACAAGAATATTTTTATCAATTATAAAACCGCTACAAGTTGGTAAAATATTTTGATTAAAATACCTTGTGTTTGGACAAAAATAACCATTTCTTTTTAAATCATACCTTTTTATAAACTGCTCTGATAATTTTTTTTGAGTGTATTCATATTTTTGTAAGTCATCATTCCAAAATAAATCATTTATGTTAACTCTTCCAGCTACACTTTTGGCTAATTTTTGAAAATTAGAAAGTGGGTAATCAGCAACATCATATCTATTGTCTATTCCATGAATAAGTTCAAATGGATTATCTGAACTTGCTATAGAATTAAAACTAAAAATAATGATTGAGTTTATTAAAAAAGAGATTGATAAATGGGCGATATTTAATTTTTTAGTCACAAAAAATATATAACACAAATATTTCCTTGCGCTCAGTGTCATGGTAATTATTATAGATAAATATATAATACTTATAAAATTAGATAGTTACTGTTCTATTTATGGATCTAGGAGAAACAAATGTCTAAACAACTAGGTGATAAAGCATTTACAACTGAAAATAAAGCTCTTGCTATTAATCTTGATAGAAGTATTTATGGTACTTTTGCTGAAATTGGTGCAGGACAAGAAGTTGCAAGAAACTTTTTTGTCGCAGGTGGAGCTGCTGGAACAATTGCTAAATCAATGTCAGCTTACGACATGAAAGTAAGTGATGATATTTATGGAAAATCTTCAAGGTACGTTAGTAAGGATCGTTTAGAAACAATGCTAACTCATGAATTCGATCAAAATATTAGTAGATTAAAAGAACAAAGAGGAAGTGAAACAAGATTTTTTTCTTTTGCTGATACTGTTGCTGCCAAAAGTTTTAGCGGAAATAACGAATGCCACGGTTGGATGGGCCTTCGCTTTCAACATGCAGCAGGAAGTTCAATTTCTCAAGTAATTATTCACGTAAAAATGAAAGATCGTTCAAATGTTCAGCAACAACAAGCAATAGGAATCATTGGTGTTAACTTAATGTTTGCATGTTTTAATTTCGCAGACAATAAAGAAAAGTTTGTAGATGTTCTTTTAGAAAATCTTGGAAAAGATCGTGTCGAAATTAATATGATCGACATTGAAGGTGAAGCTTTTGGTGGAGTTGATAAAAGAATTTTTGGATTATTGCTTGTTGAAAAAAGTGTCTGTAAGGCAATGATGTTTAACAGTAATGGTGATGTTGTAGAATTAAAAGACGAGTTGTATTCAAAAAATATTTTACTTTGTAGAGGTTCTTATAGGCCTCCCACAAAACTCAATATTGATATGTTAAATAGTGGAGAGGAAGCTTTTATATGTGACCTTAAAAAAAATGATGATTTCAATCCCGATAAAGATAAAATTTTAATATTACCGGAAATAAGTATGAACAAGCTTCTTGAACGAGGAGAAGTGGATAATAATGATTTTTTAGCTAGGGTAAATCTATTATCAAATTTAGGGTTATCAGTATTAATTTCAAACTTTAAAAATTATGGCCAATTGAGTGCTTATATTTCTTCAAAAACTAAGAAAAAATTAGCCTTTGTCTTTGGATTTCATAATATGAAAGAAATTTTTGATGAAGAAAACTATTTAGACCAGGTGGGGGGATTACTTGGAGGTCTTGGTGGATTATTAGGACATAGAACATCACTTTATTGTTATCCAGCTAAATCTGACAATAACGAAAAAATACTTTTTTTTGAAGATTGCGATATAGACAAAAAATTAGATTATTTATTTAAATATCTAAATGATATACATCGTTTAAAAAATGTTAAAAATTTTAACAAAGATGTCTTTCATATTTGGTCGAGACAAGTTTTAAAAGAAATCCAAAATGGGGATTCTTCTTGGGAGCAAAATGTACCTGAAGAAATTATTAAAATAATTAAAGATGAGTGTTTATTTGGTGTGCCTTGTAACGTATAATATAGGTAGGAGAATTTAATGGCATATGATGTATTAATCGTAGATGATGACAAAGAAGTTTTAGATGTACTCGAGATGTACTGCGAAAATCTTGTTTGCTTTAGAAATATAATTAAAGCAAATGATGGAGTCATGGCATCAGGAAAAATTCGAAATCAAGAATTCTGTTTAATTCTTTTAGATATTCATATGCCTAAAAAATCTGGTACAGATTTGGTCAAAGAAATTTCAAATACTGGAGTAAGTTCTCTTAACTCTGTCATTATCGTCTCTGGTGAACTTGATAAAAAAGTTATAACTGAAGTTATGAGCAGAGGTGTTAAGCACTTTATGGTTAAGCCATTTGACGAAGAAGGTTTTAAAGCAAAGGTTAAACAAGTTCTAAGTAAGACCGCTCCTGAGATAGCTTCTCAAATTTAAGTTTATTTTTCTATGTGAAGAGTCTGTGTCGGAAAAGCGAAATTAATATTTAGTTTTTTTCCAAGTTTTAATATTTCAAGATATAAATAATGAGATTGTTCAAGTTCTTCTTGCTTGTCTTTAACAGCCCAAAGTAAAGATAATAAAATGTTTAATGAAAAGTCACCCATTTCATTGAAGTAAACATAAAAGCCATCTTTTTTTGTTTTGGGATGGTTTAATATAAGTTTTTTAATTTCATCACAAAATTCTTCAATTGACTCAGGTGTTGTGTCGTATTCAACGCCAAGTTTTGTATTAAGTCTTCGAAACTTTCGCCGGCCATAGTTATTAATATCAGCATTAGTAAGCTTTCCATTTGGAAGAGTAATTAGTGAATCTTGAAAAGTTCGAATTCGACAACTTCTAAGTCCTACTTCTTCAACCGATCCTTCAATTGTACCATCAATAACGACCCAGTCACCAATTTGAAATGGCCTATCAAGTATAATTGTTAAAGATCCAAATAAATTTGCAATGGTGTCTTTCGCAGCAAGAGCAAAAGCGATCCCACCAATTCCAAGGCCAGCTACAATACTTTTTACATCTAAAGTTAAACTGTCACCAATAATGATTACTCCGGTGATTATTAAAAAAGTTTTAAATGTCTTTCTAAGCAGAGGTATTAATATATCATCAAATTTATTTTCTGTTTCAAGTGCTTTTTGTTCAAGAAAGCTACAGACGATATCAATAATATGATAAGCCAGAATAAGTATTCCCGAATTAAGTAAAACAGTTCCAAATATTTTAAACAAATGTAAAATAGGATCTGCAAATTTTAAAAAGGGAATTATTGTCAACCATACAAAACTAAATCCAATTAATGATAAAGAAAAAGAGATCTTTTTAATTTGCTTTTCAGATAAACGTAGCTCTTTTTTTACAAATATTCTGTTTAAAAGATAAGAAATATATTTACTAAGAATTAATTTAACTAAGTATCCAAAAAATAACGTTATTAAAATACCAGCCCATTGAAAATTGGTTAGTATAAAAATTCTTTGTGAAAAAAAGTTTGGTAGTTGATCAATCATTATTAGATACTAATAATGTTCTTATTTATTATCAATATATATCTTTCTAAATACTCTAATGCGCGACATGTTAAATTGTTTTTTTATATTTTGATACCGATTGTAATCATTTTTTATTTTGTTATAATTATTATATGGCTGAAACATTACATCTCGATAAAGACGAATATTTATTTCATGAAAGCGAAGAGAGTACAGAAATGTATTATTTAAGCAAAGGAACTCTTGCCGTTTTAAAACGAAAAGGAAACGGTGAACAACAAATAGGTACAATCTATTCTGGAGAGTTAGTTGGTGAGATGTCTTTTCTTGACACAAGTCCAAGGTCAGCTTCAATTAAAGCTGTTGTTGAAAGTGAATTGACTATTATTCCTCATTCGAAAATTGAAGTTTTACTGCAAAAGCAACCACCATGGTTTAGAGCATTAATAAAAACTCTACTTGAACGACTACGAAAAACTAATACTAAAGTTAAAGTCTAGTTACAAAGTTACTAAATTGCCAAGCTACATGATTAAAACCAAATACCAAAAACATTTTGAAGTTTAAGTTTTGTACTATCTGAAAGTGGATTTCCGTCGAGAGCCAAGTGATTAAGATTTTTTAAAAGATAAATGCTTTCAGGTATTTCTTTTAATTTATTTCGCTCCAATGATAACCTCGACAAATTTTCTAAATTTCCAAAAGCTGTAGGAATAGACTCTAATTGATTACCAGAGAGATCGACTGTATTTAAACTTTTTAAATTACATATACTTTGAGGGATCATAGATAATTTATTATTATTTAAAAATAAGTTTGTAAGAGGTGAGCAGACTTCAATATCAGGAAATATATCAATACTAGAATTAAAAATTTTTAAATAATTTAATTTTGTTAATTTCAATAATTCTTCTGGAATACTTATAAGTGACTTACAATTCAGTGATAGAAATTGAAGATTAACTAATTTTGATATTTGATCTGGAATTAACTCTAAATTTTCTGAAATAATTTCTAATTTTGTTATAGATTGATCTAAAAATATTTCATTTGGAAGAGTTGATTGATTTTTTCTTAATTTAATAAATTTAGCACTCATATTTATATTTTATTCAATTTTTTATATTTAGCAATCAAAGTTGATCATCTGAAACAATTTGTTCAAGGTTTTTAATATCTGACCAGTTTTGTTGGCATCTTTTAAGTTAAAGATTTTTTAAATTTATTTCGATAAGTACTTAATAATTAACATTTTTAATGATTTGAATTAGGGATATACTTCGTTTCGAAATTAAATAGTTGTTAAAAGGTATAATAATTTTATGTTTAATAAATCTATATCATTACTTATTTCTTGGGTTATCTTATTAACGAGTTTTAATACAGTAACTGTATTTGCTGCTGAAAATAATGTCGATACTGCTAATGCTCAAAATTCGCAAGAAATTTCTGATAATATTAAAAAACATGAAGCTGAAGTAAAGGCACAAGACAATGGCAAAAATAATAAAACTAGCTGTAGTCCGATTGAAAATGCTGTTACAGATTACAAGAAATCAAATGAGATTGATAATTTTAAAATTGATCAAGACTTAGATAAAATTCAAGCAGCAGTTGTCAATTTAAAGAATGCTACAAATGGTACTAAACGAAAAAGTGATGATAGTAGTGCCGCTAGTAATGGTGGAGTTTTCGGAACTGTTGCTGGTGGTAATTCTAATAGAGACACCAGAAATGCTATCGTAGCTGAAGCTACAGTGACAACTGTTCCTGCTGCTCAAGCTGCTTTAAAAGCTGCTTATGCCAAAGGGACTGCCGCTGCACAAGATTTTGCAAATGCTCAACTTAAAAGATTAAACGATATTTCACTTAAGAAACAATATAATTCTGATTACGCAATTTACGGCTATGCAACTGATGAGTTTAACAATCAAGACGCTAGACTTGAAAATAAAAAAGGATTTGCCAATAATAATTCAAATTTAGAAATTATGGCATATCTTGGAGCAGCTGCGACAAAGCTTAAATGTAAAAACGATCCTGATTCTGAAATCTCAAAAGATGGCACACTTCCAAAATCTTACTTATTATTTAAATCAGCCGCGGCGATTTATCTATCTGCAGAGATGAATGAGGCTTCTTATTATGCTGATCAATCGAAAAGTTGTATTTCAAATGAATCATTTTCAAATCAAGAAAAAGAAGAAATTTGTGTTTTAACAGCACAGGAACCATCAGCTACTGATCCTAAATATGATAGATGGCAATATCTAAATAATATAAAAACAGAATTACAAAAAAAGGGCGCTCAATTTGCTATTGATTGTTCAAAGTATGGTACACAAGTAAGCTCTGTTGAAAGAGCAGCAAATATGTACGACGAGCTGTTTACTCAGTTTTGCTTAAAAGTAAATCCAACAGATCCAAAACTATTAAGTCAGTGTAATATTGCAACTGATCAAATATTAAAAAATCAAGAAGCTGATCAATACGGTTCACGTCCAAAGTCACGAGAAATGGCATTAAAACTTCTTCAAATGGCTTACGATGCTGCTGCCCAAGAAGAAATTATAAAGCACCAAAATATTCAAACTGCTAAAATGAAAATAGATTCAATGAAACAAGCTATGAGTAATGCCGCAGATTCTTCTAGTATGTTCTTAATGGTTATTGGTGTCGCAATGGCACTAATGGCAATACTTCAAGCAACTAATTATTTTGGTCAAAATACACCAACAATCATAACAATAATTGGAATCCTTGCCGCACTTTATTTGCTTTTAGGAAACACGAATAATGATTCTCAAGATTATGCAAAAAAACTTGCTGATGCTAGACTAGAACTTGCTAAAGCTCATCACTACGGCCAACTAATTTGTAATCAAAATGCTGCTTTTGCTGAAAAGGCCAGTATGGCCCAGAAGTTTGGTTCTATGTTGCAGGAATCTGTTAAAAGACGTGATAATATGGGCAAATGTCTTAAAGAAGGTGCCTTTACTGTCGACACTGAAAATCCTCTCGACTATAAAAAAGATATCTCTGTAGAAGCAAAAAATTGCCTTGATAATATAAATAATATTGATCCATCAAAAGATGAAAAACAGAAATGGGAAGAGTGGAAACCAACAACATCAAATAAAGTAAAGTTTTATAATAATTTTTTAGATTATCTTTTTCCAAAAACTTTCGCTAAAGGTGAACTTTTTGGAGTTGATCCAAACCTTGTAACTGGTGGTCTAGGAGTTGTTGACAATGGAAATGACTCGTTTACCTTTTTTCTAAATACAAGAAATCTTTATTTTCAAGATGAGGCACTTGATCTTTATAACATGAACGCGCACAGAGAGCCTTATAATAATTCGTTACAACTAGGACTTCCTAATGTTTCAAACACTGGAGAAGTACCACCTCCACCAAAACCTTCTCAAGCAGATTTAAATTTTCTTCAAGCCAATGCTTTAAAAAAATACTATCTTGAAATTGAAATACCTAAACTTCAAACAGAGTTAGATAATCTTAAAGCATCAGCAAAATCATTAGAAGCATCAATTGCTAAATTAAAAGCTAAGAAAAATTATAGTGATTCCTATAAGAAAAGTCTTAAGAAAATGACAAGTAGCTTGTATAAAATAAATAAAAAAATAAAAGAAGTTCAGCCTGTTTTAACTGCTAAAGAAGCTCAGCTTAAAAAAATTACAGATGTTGAAGAAAAACTGCATGCTCAACAAAGTAATTATTCAACTTTCTTCTCTAACAAAGCAAACTCCAGTCAAAATGGTTTTGATGAAGCTTATGGTAAAAAAATTGACCTGAATACAGTAAAAGATGCCAGTGGGAAACTGTTAGAAGAACAAAATAAAATTGGTTTTCCAATGGTTGAAACAAGAGTGTTAACAATTAAAAGAATACTCTTTTTGTTAAAATCAAATTTAGATTCAATGAATGCTTCATTACAAAGTTTATTTGAACAAAAAGAAAGATATAATTTACTTCTTGGACAAATGAAAAAGAAATTTGATGTAAAGACACAAGGGATAACGGATGTTTTAAAACCACCGATGAAGCCTGTTTGTATCGCTGGAGCATCTTTTTCTGCTGATCCTACATGTGGATGTGCTGAAACTCATACCTGTGCTTCATTTAAATACCCTGATTTTCCAGTGTATAGCTTTAAAGGAAGTAATATTATGAAATCTTTTGAATTTAACGCAAATCAAAATGATCCAAATTTTGGGTCAGCTGGAGCATCAGCTTTAGGTGAAACAGTTCAAGGAGCACTTAAAATTAATAAACAATTAGATGCGGCGGGAAAAAGTTTAGGAATAAGTAATTTTGCTAAAAAAGTAAATCAGTTAAAAAATAATCTAAATAAAAGTAAAAAGAGTAGCGCTAACTTAGCAAGCAATTCAACAAGTAGTAGTGGTTCAAGAGGCAAATCTTCTTTTGATAGTAGCTCTGATCTTTTTTCTTCATCTGGTACCAAAAAATCAAAATTATCAAAGAAAAATGCTGGTGATAGTAACAGTTCTTCGAAATATGAATACCTATCGTCCACCGGAAAAAATGGAGCCTATGGCTCAAAATTTAATTATAAGCAAGCTGCTGGACAAGATTTTGACTTAGGCAGTACAGGTAATTCAGATGGCGATCAAGGGCAAAATATTAATGAAAAAAGTAGTGATAAAAAAGACCAAGCCTATTATATTCCAAATGTTAGAAATAATCGACCTGAGGATATGTCGAAGTGGTCAAAAGGTGTTCATGAAGACAGAGAGTTTGGGATATTTAAAATTATTTCAAAAAGGTATAAAAGAACAGCTTATCCAAGACTATTAAAAATTAAAAAAATGTATTAGTTTACAAAAAGGATATCAGGATATAACAATGAAAACAGTAGTAATATTAATGTCAACTTTTATTTCTCTTAGTACTTATTCTTCAGATTCAAATGATAAGTCTTTAGAAATGAACAAGAAGCTGCAACAAACACTAAGTAACACAGTCAAAAAACTTCAGTCTTGTAATAAAAAAGCAAGTAAGTATTGTCGAAATACAACAAATAATAAATGTCTAAATCAAAATCTAACTCAGATTGGTCGTAGCTGTATAAATGTCATTAGAAAAAGTTTGAAAAATACTGGTAAAAATAATCCGATGATGAAATGCATGAATCAAATGGGTATAAAATGTTCAAAAATAAAAAATTATAAAAGGTCTCAAGCTTGTATGCAAAAACAAATTTTCAATATGAGTCCAAAATGTAAAAGTGTTTTCAAGTTAACAGATAAAATGCTTAAACAATATAAAGATATGAAAGAAAAATCCAATAAAAAAGATACTTCGAGACAAAGTTTATAACTAACATTTCTTATTTTTTTATTTGTGTACCTGGAATACCAAGAAAATATAATATACTTGTCATTGGGCCATAACTTAAATGTTGTTGTGCTTTTTCTTTTACAATATCTTTTGCGTGATAGGCTATACCAAGTCCAGCTGTATCAAGCATAGGGAGATCATTGGCTCCGTCTCCAATAGCCACCGTTTGATCGAGTGTAATTTTTTCTTGTTGAGCGATTAATTTTAATAGAGTCGATTTTTGACTAGCATTAACTATAGTGCCTTGTACTTTACCAGTTAGCTTGCCATCAATAATTTCAAGATCATTTGCAAAAGCGTAATCAAGACCGAGACGGTCTTTTAACTTTTCTGCAAAAAAATTAAAACCACCACTAATAAGAGCTACTTTATAACCAAGTGATTTAACAGTTTTAATAAAGTCTTCACAACCTTGCGTAAGTTTTAAGTTTTTATAAATTTCATCCATCTCTGAAATTGTTAAACCTTTTAATTTGGAAACTCTTTTAATAAGAGACTGATCAAAATCAATTTGGCCATTCATTGCTTCTTCTGTTATTGCCTTTATTTCTGGTCCGACCCCACAGGATTCAGCCATTTCATCGATAACTTCTGTTTGTATTAATGTTGAATCCATATCAAAACAAATTAATCTTTTAGATCGTCTAAAAACATTATCTTTTAGAAAGGCTATATCTATAGCATGTTTTGTACTTATATTTAATAAATCATGTTTGACTTTTATAAAGTCAACTTCACTTGGTATTGTTGTAACGATTTCGAGGCAATTAAAAGATTGAGGAGTTACGTTATCTATTCTTAGAATATTTATTTTATTTTCTGATAAGACTTTTGCGGCATCTGATAAAAACTCTGAGGGAATTTGATTTGGAGTAACACAGTTTAAAACAAACTTTTGATCTTGATCAGGAGTAACGTGAGTTGATTGTTTAACAACTTTGTAGGTTAATTGTTGATCTTTATTGTTGGCGACAAAGAGAAGATCTTTTATACATTCTTCTTCTCTTTTGCTATTGTCATTATCATTGTCACTACTGTCAAATTTAAACTTAAGTAAAAAACTGAGTGATAATAATCCGTATGTGACCGCTTGTCCCATATCCATAATTTCAGCATTGTACTTTGAAACTATTTCCATTAACGAAGAAGTTATTCCTGGTTTATCTTGTCCCGATACGTTTATTAAAAATAATTTTCTGTTCATTTCAAACCTTTATTTCTTTTTCTTTATAATTTTTTTTTTTTTGTCTTCTTTTTACTTTTATTCTAATTATTAATGTCCTTGTATATTTAGACGCAGAATAAAGTGAAAAAAAGCAGGCAAGATATATTAAGATCTGTCCAATTAAATGATTTGGAAAAGGTACAATACTTGGATCTACCATTAAAAATCCAAGAGCCAGCATTTGAATTGCTGTTTTATATTTTCCAAGTTTACTAACAGGCACTTTTAGTTCACGTTCATAGGCCATAAGTCTTAATGCTGTCATATACATTTCTCTTAAAACTAAAATGATAATAACAATAACGTTAATGGTGTGAATCGAACCAAAAAATATTAGTAAAGATACAACTAAAAATTTATCAGCAATTGGATCTAAAAATGAGCCAAAAACAGTAACTAAATTTCTTTTTCTTGCAATATAACCATCAAAAAAATCTGTAACTGAAGCTATAAAATAAAAAAGACAAGCAATCACTGTTAATTTTGGTTTTAGATTTAGAAAAAAATCAAATTCAGATAAATATAAAATTCCTATAACTAAAGGAATTAGAATCATACGTAATATAGTTAGTCTGTTGGGAAGATTGTCGATTTCCCATATCTGATCATTGTGCACGGACATAATTTAACAAATATTTACTAATAGCTAAAGGGATAAATATGCCTAATGAATTAAAATATAAGAATTGTTAAAATAAGTTTGGAGAATATATGGAAAAAGTATTTAATTTAATAAAAAATGATGATGGCAATGTAGAAAGACGTGTTTTCCCACGTTTTCCTATCTCAACAATGACCTTTAAATCTGGAAGTGATTCAGTCTTTGAAGTTGTTGATATCTCTAGTACAGGTATGCAAATAAGAAAAAGAGATGGTGGCCATACTTTCAAACCTTCAGATAAATGTGTCGGTGAAATACATTGGAAGGGTAGTTCACTTGAGTGTGACGGTGAAGTAAAGTGGATAGGAACAAGTCGACTCGGCGTATCATTTATATGTAATGAAAAATTTGATGAGGAATTTTTAACATTTCTTTCAGTTGATAACGTAATCGCAAGGATGAAACCTTTGCACTTATCAGGCTCAATTGGAGGCGATTTACCACGTGACCTTTCATGTTGGTTACAATCAGATGGGCCTCTTGAAATATTTGTTTGGTGTCATCGAAATGGAGAAGTCTCAAAAGTCCAAATTATATTTTTTAGAAAAATATTAGAATGGGTTGATGGTGGAGATGTAACAGAAGGTCGTATTATTGATGATCGCAATAAAGAAACTCCATTAACTTTAGAATCAGAACTAACTATTGGAATTGGCAATGTTTTTAACAAATCAGAATATCAATATTTAAATAGTTTTGTAAAAAAAATACCTGAGCATTTTATTAAAGATGAGTATCGTGAATTAATTTTAAGAATCATTTCTTAAAATTTTATGTAGCTTTACATTAAATTAATAAATCAAATACAGCTTTGTAATAAAACACTTTTAACCATATACTTATATATATACATAATTTAAATGGAGTAAATATGAATCGAAATTTAGCAATGGAATTTGTTAGAGTAACGGAAATGGCTGCAGTTGCTTCAGCTAGACTTATGGGGCGAGGTGATGAGAAAAAAGCTGATCAGGCAGCTGTTGATGCTATGAGATCAATGCTAGATTCAGTTGACTGCGACGCTACAGTGGTTATTGGTGAAGGAGAACGAGATGAAGCACCAATGTTATATATTGGAGAAGAAGTAGGTACCAAAAATGGACCTAAATTAGATATTGCACTCGATCCTCTCGAAGGAACAACAGTATGTGCTACCGGTGGTTATAATTCAATATCTGTTATGGCCATAGCCGAAGAAGGAAAATTTTTAAATGCACCAGATACATATATGAGAAAAATTGCATGTGGCCCAGAAGGTGTTGGCCTTCTAGATCTTATGGCAACTCCTAAAGAAAATTTAGGAAGACTTGCTGAGGCAAAAAAATGTAGGGTTCAAGATTTAACAGTTGTAATTCTTGAAAGAGAAAGACATCAGGGACTGATCGAGCAAGTACGTAATGCTGGTGCGAGAATTCAACTAATAGGGGACGGTGACATAGCCGGCTCTCTTGCTTGTTGTGATCCAAATTCTGGAGTAGATTTAATGATTGGTATTGGTGGTGCTCCTGAAGGTGTAATAACAGCTGCGGCACTTCGATGTTTAGGTGGAGATTTTCTTGGTCAATTAGAACCAAGAAATGAAGAAGAAATAGTCCGATCAAAAAAAATGGGTATAACTGATATGAAAAAAATTTATACCATAGAAGAATTGGCAGCTGGTGACGTTATGTTTTGTGCTACAGGAGTAACAACAGGTACTTTTTTAAAGGGAGTACAGTTTACTGCTTGGGGAGCGTATACTCATTCAATAGTTATGAGAAGCTATTCTGGAACAGTTAGGCATATAAAAGCTGAACATCACTTTGATAAAAAACCTCGTTATTAAAAAGTAATTTAAAGTAGGAGTAAATATGGCTAAAGCAACAGCAACAGAAGTATATAATGTACCTATAGATAAGTTTTACAGTGTTATAACTGATTACGAATCTTATCCTGAGTTTGTAGATGGAGTTAGTTCCGTCAACGTAATTGAAAATAATGAGACAGAAGCTCTTGTTGAGTATTCTTTGAATATTATCAAAAAATTTAGTTATAAATTAAAACTTAAACACAATAAACCTTTTGGAATCTCTTGGACATTTGAGGGAGGGGATTTGTTTAAAGAAAATACAGGTGGATGGATATTAAAAGACCTAGGTGAAAATAAAACTGAAGTCACTTATAGTTTAGATGTAAATATGAAAGGGTTTATTCCCAAAAAAATTATTGATATGTTAACGACTAAAAATCTTCCCAGTATGATGAAAGCATTTCACGATAGAGTTAATAACTTATAGGCCAATTATGTCTAATAACGAAAATAAGAACAAAGAAAATGAATATCAAAATGATGAAAAGAAGTCATGGTCAGATATTTTAAAAAAAGTAGCCTCTGCTTCCGTTGGTGCAACTTTTATGACGGAAGATGCTATAAAGAAACTATTACAAGACTTACCACTACCAAAAGAACTGATGACGTCATTACTTGATAATGCCAAAAATTCAAAATCGGAGTTTATAAAATCACTGAGCTCTGAAGTTGCGACCTATTTAAAGCAAGTTTCTCCTAAAGAGCTATTAAATCACCTAGTCACTAATTTTGATGTAGAAGTTAATGCAAAGTTTAAATTCAAACCAAAGAAAAACTCTAGTTTAAAAAAATGAATTCTATTAACTCGATAATTACGAGTAAGTTAAATATTATAAACAATGACATTAAATTAATTTCACCTAAAACTCAGCTTTTAGCAGTAACAAAAAATACATCACTTGAAAATATTCAGATACTTTATGACCTAGGAGTAAGAAACTTTGGCGAAAATCGAGTAACACAATTAATGGAAAGATCTGAGTTTTTTAAACATAAAGGTCTTATTGATATTAACTGGCATATGATTGGAAAAATTCAATCGAATAAAATAAACAAATTAAAATCTGTCTACAATCTTAAATTTATTCATTCTATAGATAGTATAAAATTATTAGAAAAGTTTAAAGATAGTGAAATAAAGTTATTTATACAAATAAATACCAGTGAAGAAACCGAAAAGTCAGGATTTATTTCGATTGAAAAATTAAAAGATCTTAATATATTGTCCTATGAAAATATTGTTGGTCTTATGACAATGAGTAAACTTAGAACTGATAATTTTGTTCATGACGCGGAAATATGCTTTAAAAAATTATCTTTATTTAAAGATCATCTTAATAAAAATTATTTATTATCGATGGGAATGAGTAATGATTATAAGATTGCTTTAAAATATAAAAGTGATTTTATTAGAGTAGGTTCATTTTTATTTTCAAAATAATATGCCAAATGTTGTTGAAAAGTTTTGTTCAAAAACTCCCTGGTTTATACCATCACTGTATGTTTCACTAGCAGAGGCTTGTTCTATATTTAAAGATATATTTAGTTTTTTTTCACCCAAGTCTCGAAGTAAACCGAATGATATTTTTGGTAAAATTAATGATGTACCAGCTCTGACGTCAACACCAATAACAGTTTGAGAAAGTCCATAAGAAAATGATGTTGATACATAAAATTGATTTTTTGAATTAAAATATTTATTCATTAAATACATTACCTGTAAATTTGCTAACTGTTTTGTATTAAAAATACTTATAGAGATGTCTCCTTGCTTTGATGTAACTTTTTGATAACTTAATGTAAAAGTTGTTGAAATATTTGGCGTAAGTGAAAAATATTTACCAAGTTCAAAAGCTAGACCAGTTCTTCCTTGTGTTAGAGCCGTGTCAACTTGATCTTCCTTTTGACTTAAACCTATAATTGCATTTGTGTTGAAAATCCATTTTGAGTTCTTTTTGTATCCAATTTTTTTTCTATCCATACTAAGTTCAGGAATAGATTGAATTAAGTTATCAAGACCAGTATCATAACTTAGTATTTCACCTGTTTTAAAAGGTAATATTAAGTTTTTATCTAAGGGCATCCATAATGAATTATACCTATTTACTTCAATAACTTGAGCTCTAATACTTATTAAGTGGTTATAGAAAACACCAACCTGCTTTTTATAAATTCCATCTTTAGCTCCACTAGAGATAATAAAACTTTTCGAACTATTAGATATTGCTTTTATCTTTACTAATGTTTCCGAAGCAAAAACTTGCAAAGTGGTGAAAAGAAACAGGATTAGAAAAAATTTCATATACTATAATAATATACTTAGGTATAAATTATTTCTAGCAGGTAAATTGATTTCACCTCCCAAAAGCAAATATATTATTAATTCGTGGCCATCAAATGATCAATTTTATATTATTGATGTCATGAAAGAAGCAAAAGTCGTTTCAGTAATAAATCAAAAAGGTGGGGTTGGTAAAACTACTTTGTGTTATCATTTAGCCCATGCTTTATCTAATCTTAATAAAAAAGTACTTTGTATAGATTTTGATCCTCAAGCAAACTTGTCGTACTTGTTTGGTCGGTTAGCGGGAGATGATGAAAATAATGACGAAATTGATTATTCTTTATTTCAATTACTAATAAATTCAATAAAAGAATTAAAACACCTCCATCAAGGTATATTTTTTAACGAAATAGTAAGCTCTGTAAATAAAAATATAGATCTACTTCCTACTAGCCAAGACTTGTCTGGTTTTGATTTAACAGTCGCAGGAATTAATTTTCCAAGGCAATTAATTTTAAAAAAATTTTTTGAACTTAATGACATTAAAAAACATTATGATTATATCCTAATTGATGCTCCACCAACTCTAGGTTTACTTGTCATTAATATTCTTTGTGCTTGTGATAAGCTAGTTATACCGATTAAAGCTGATGATTTTTCCTTTCAAGGAGTCAAACAATTTCATAAAGTATTAGAGAGTATTGATGAGATGGGAATAGTAAAGACTCCAATAATTTCATGTTATGTCCCTAATTTGGTTGATCTGAGAAGAAAAAAAGAAGAAATGGCATTAAATAAGTTTAAAGAAGAATATAAAGAAAAGGTACTTAAATCTATTTCATCTTCAGCTGTTTTTGTAAAAGCACAAGCTGAAAAGAAATCTATTTTTGATTATCATTCAAAAGATTATACTAAGTGGCAAAATCAGTTTACAGAAATTGCCAATTGCATTTTATAAGGAATTTTTATGGCCAAGCAGAATCCACTATTTGTTGTTACTGATAACGGAAAAACCGTTGAAGAAGCAGATCATATATTTGATGCTATAATTAAAAAATTAGGGTTGGAAGAATTTATTGTCGTTTTAAAGGGAATATTAAAATCATTAATTGAGCTCATAGAACAAACAAATTCACTTGTGATGCTTGAGCATATTTCTAAAATCTTAGATAAATTTATAGCTAATCTTGACTATGTAATAAAAAAAATAGATCCAGTTTTAGCTTTTTCTTTATTTAAGAGGTAAGTCTAACTTGCAATTTTAAATTCTTGCGATTCTTCTTTTTTCTTTGAATCTATTTTTATACTATTGTCACTTTCTTCAACTATATTATCTTTATAATTTACTGATATTTTTGCTTCAAGTTCTTGTAGCGAAATCTCTGTGTTGCTTGAGATGTGATTACAAATAGTATCATAAGATTCTTTGTAATATAATCTTCCAAGTACAGGGATATGTAAATCATAGTTAAATGTATCTACTATTTGTTCCCAATTTAAATCAGTTGATTTCTGCACATAATATTTAAGGTTTATTAATTTCTCACTTGAGATTGTTTCTGGTATTTCAAAATAATCTAAATTTTCTTTTAAGTTAATTACGACTTGAGATAGAACTTCCGTTTCTTCTGTGATTGCATTTGCATTTTTAGAATTTGTTGTCGAAATATCATTTACTTGAAACATATGCTTGGAAACATCTTTTGAAACTTTTAAAACGTCATCTACATCTTTTCCATTTCTAATACTTGTTGAACTTATTTCATTAAAGTTATTTGAAGTGTTGATCATAACTTTACCAAGAGAGTTTAAGCTTTCTCCAAGTTCAATAACACCTTCTGTTACAGTCCCTAGAGATGACGATAATTCTTTGCTTGATCTTGCAAAAAATATTATTTTTTCTTTCATTTCATTTTGTGAAGTTATTACCTGTCCAATTTCTCCGGCGACTTTTTCAACTTGTTCAACTGCTTCAGAAGAAACCGTGGCTACTTTTTGAGACTCAATTTCAATAGTTGTAATATTGCTTTTCATTTCTTTTGTTTTAGCAGAAAAATCAGTAATATAATTAACAACTGTTTTCATGTTTTGATTTAGAATTTCACCTTTAGCTAATACGTCATTACTTATATTTTCTGTTTTTGTTGCGTTTTCTAATACAATGTCAGTATTCTTTTTCATCGTATTAATTGCTGTATCAACTTTTTTTGTCAAATTTACTTGTTGTTCAATAGTGTTCGATACTTCATGAGTTGCTTCGTTTATTTCCAATACTACTTTTTCACTATTTCTAATTTTTGTATCAACATCAGTTGCTAGTTTTTTTATTGAATTAATGCTACTTCTAATTTCGTCTGTTTTATCATGAGTATTTTGAGCTAATTCTTTTACTTCGTTAGCAACCACAGCAAAACCTTTTCCTGCTTCTCCAGCTCGAGATGCTTCAATTGAAGCGTTTAATGAAAGAAGGGTAGTTTGACGGGCAATTTCTTCAATAAAGGTTATAACTTCGTTTACTTCTTCAGCTGCTTTTACAAGTGACTTAACAGATACGAGTGACTCTTTTGATAAGTCAGTTGCCTTTGTTACTACATTACTTGTATTTTCCATGTGAACAGAAACTTGATTAATAGATCCTGAAAGAGTTTCAAGAGTGTTAATAACCACTTCTGTTTCTTTAGTGTTTCCTTGAATTTGTTTTACAATTGATCCGACTTCATTTGAAACAGAACCAATCGAATTATTCATATCTTCCACATTTTTATGAGTATCTTGAGATATACCTACAATTTCAGAAAATGAGTTATTCATTTCATCTATATGGCTTGCTACATTTTTTACTGATTTTAATGAATGAGTGGCTTGTTTAAAAACGATATTATTATTATCTTTTATTGTATGTGATGATTCTCCAATAGAACCAACTGCTTTTGCGTTTTGCTCGACATTCGTAAGGAAGTTTTCAAAATCATTGGCCATGGATTTTAAAGATTCAAGAACATGAAGTATTTCATCTGAATTGTCATGAAGTTTATTTTCAAATATCACCATATCTTTTGATATTTTTTCAGACTGAATAGAAGCTTGTCCAATATCTTCAGATGCTGATTTTATTGATGTTGCTACTCCTTGATTGGTCGCTATCATTTCTTCTGAAGCAGCACTTACTTCATTACTTTTAAAACTTAAGGTTTCAGTACTTTTATTGAGAAGGTCAGATACTTTATTCATATGACTTGAAGATACAGATAGTTTGTCACTAGAGTTTAAGATATCTAAAATCATCATTTGTAATTTCGATATTGCTCCATTAATTTCTCTAGCTATCATTCCTGTTTCGTCTCTTGCATCAGTATTTATTTTTGCTCTAAGGTCACCTGTACCCATTTTTTCTGAAAAATCTTTTAAAAGATTAAAATGCCCATTTAATATTTTATTAATCATAAAAATCATAAAGATAGCAAAAGCAAAACAAATGGGAAGGACAGCAAAAAATTTATTATTAAATTTTTTAATATTTTTACTATTTAGATCTAATGATTTATTTAACCTACTCACTTGATCTTCAACAAATGGCGCCAGAAACATATTTAACATTTCTGAAGTCTTATCAAAAGATTTCATTAACTTGTATGCCTTTCCAAGTTGAATATTCTTTTCTTCTCCATCGAGAAGAGCTGCTTTTAAATATACACTAGACATTTGTTTTCCAGCCTTTGTGAATTTTTTAACATTACTATCAATCATTCCTATAAGACCAAAAATATGTTTATTCTTTGTTTTATAAAAATCAGAAAATTCAGAAAGGTTTTTATTTAATTTCATTACATTTGCATTAACTTCTTTATAAGGATCTTCACCGTCACCACCTGTTAGTGAAATATCTATATATATTTCTTGAATACTTTTTGTGTATAAAAGCATTTTTTGAGCTTCCATAGCGAGTTTCATATTTTGATTCTTAATAAGCGCCATAGAATTAGCAGTTTTTGTTAAAGAGAAATAAGAGTAAACACCAAAAATTGCTATCATAACTAATGGAATCATAAATCCAATAGTAATTTTCTTTTTAAGTGATATGTTTTTAAAAAATTTCATCTTTAATTCTCCCTAATTCTATTCATTTATTTATCGTTAAAATAAATAAAATCTTGATAGATAATTCAGTAATTTTTAAGAAAAATTAAATTATAATAGTTGATTTTTTTAGTATAAATTCTTGATCAATTGATATTATTTCAGAGTCCTTTATAGATTTCCAGCTGTTATTAAACTGAAGGTCGTCTTTATAGAAATTGATGGGGCTTGATGAGAATAAGAGATGTTTAATTTTTTGTCCATTCACTGCTTCTTTTTCACATGATTCAGAAAATTCAGGACAAATATCTCTTTCAGCACATAGTTTTTTATAAGTTGAGTAATATAGTTTTTTACCACCTTGAAAACCTATAAAGTCTGTTCCATTTGTCATAACAAAAGTTATGTAGTTTCCATCGCTGCCCTTTGAACTGTATTCTAAAGGGCCTATGATATTTGTAATATCTATTAAAGCATTCTTGATTTCATCATGATAATTAAAATTTAAATAACTTAATATAATGAAAAATATAACTTCGCTGTCTGTATCACCTAAAATAAATGGTAAATATTTTGAGTCTATTAGCTTTACTAGTTTTTTTCTATGTTTATTGAAATTATTAATATTACCATTATGAATAAAACTCCACTTTCCATATTGAAATGGGTGAGTGTTTAAAATATTTATATTACCTTTTGTTGCTTTTCTTATATGAGCTAAAACTGTTTGAGAGGAAACAACCCCCGAAACTTTTTTAAATATTTGATTATCAAAAGCACTTTTTGAACTTTTTATAATATGTGGAATATTTTCGTTATAAAAAGCAACACCCCATCCATCGGGATGATTGATTCCTTGTTTTCCAAGCGCATTTTCTGCTGAAACTAAAGAGCTGTGGACTTTACTTTGAAGGATTGAACGAAAAGCGAATATTCTACACATTAACGAGCTAATCGGTAGATATTAGTAAAAACTTAAAAACGGAATACCCACTGATAAGCCATACATTTTAGAGTGACTTGTTTCATTGCCCCAATTTATATAATTTAATTCCCAGAACATTTTTTTACCCCAGCGTACCCATAAATTCTTATAATCAACTTTGCTTGAAGTAGAGAAGAACATCCCAAAAACTATAGTGAAATTTGGAATATCAAAAGCGTGCTTATATACTGTTTCAAAACCTTGAGGATAAATAAGTTCAGTACTACTTGGACTATCTTTATCAAATTTAAAGGTCACAAATTGACCGCCAATTAATGGTATAAATTCAATTAGTCCGTCAAAAGCATCAGCTAATTCGTAAGCAAAGTAGCCTCCTAAATTATTAAAAATAGACTTATTAACTACTAAGGCATCAAATGCTCTTAAAGAACTCATAGGCGTTAAGTCTATCTTACTATAAAGCATAAATGATGGTGCCAATCGATATTTTGAAGTTTGGGATTTATATTGTGTTTGAAATCCATAAGGGCCAAACCCAAGAGCTGTTTTAATTCGGTGAATTCTTTTTGGTATTTTTGCTTTTATTTGAAGCTTCTTTACTTTTCCAAGAGGGTCTTTTACTAAAATATTAGCAGGATTATTATTGTGTAAATAGATTGTATAGGGTGGTTTTGAATTGTCTAATAATCTATAGTTTGTCGCTGACCACATGACAATAAGTCTCGCTTTTTCTTGGCCATAACTTCCATATTTCTCCATTTTACAACTTATGCTTACATAATCATTTTCTAGCCCTTTGGTTTCAAGGTGATAAGGAGCACAAGTTAAATCAACTTTATTTTTTTTAATTTTCGAATTTTTATTTTGAATTAAAGTAAACTTGGCGATCAGTTTTTCTTTTTTATAAATTTTCACATTTGAAGGATTAAATAAATTCATATAAATTTCTGAAACAAGATTATTCAATCCATTTTGTGGAATAATTGTATTGTCTCCATAGTGAATAGTGTACTCAGGTTGGTTACTTGGAATAGTAATTAATACTCTCGCCCTAGGAACTAGAAAATGGCTGCTATCTCTTACCCATTGTACTTCTTGTTTTGGAAAAGAAAGTTTATAATTAAACTTTTTGATATTTTTAACAAATTTAAAATTATTTAAATCAATTTTGAGAAGACTTCTGCCAATAGAGACGTCAGAAAATGACACTGAAATTAATTTTTCACCTGCGTTAGCATTAGAAATATTTAAAAATAGTAAAATTAAAGTTATTGCTATCGACTTCTTATCCATCTTCTTTTTCTCTTGGTATTCTTAGTTGTAAAATTGAAAATTGTTTCAGTTTTTGATTTATTAATTACTGTATCTTTTTTTATACCTGATTTCCTTATATTAATTGAGTCAGTGATCTTTGTTTTGTCTTTGTCGTTATCCTTATTATTGGTCGCTAATATTTCAATATCTTTATTTGAATTTGATATATTTTTGATATTATTATTTAAGATCTCAAACTCTGTCTGGTTTTGAGTGATATAACTTCTATCTGGATCTTGAGCGAAAGTAAAAAAAGCTTGCATAATAGATAGTAAAATAGTTAAAACCATTTTTATATTATGAATAAAATAATAGAGATTGAAAACCCCGATTTAATATTAAGTAGTTATGACTATAGTCTTCCTGAGAAGCTAATTGCTCAAAAACCTACAAAACTAAGAGATCAATCAAGATTACTTGTATATGATGTTAAAAAAGATGTAATTACTCATGATATTTTTTCAAACTTAGATCATTATTTAGAATCTGAATCAAATCTCGTTTTAAATGATACAAAAGTATTTCCAGCAAGGCTTTTTGGCGCAAAAAAAACTGGGGGAAAAATTGAAGTATTACTCTTAACACCTTCTCCTGATGATAGAGGCTACTTTGAAGCAATGATAAAATCTTCAGGGAAAAAAAATATTGGAGATCTTTTCTACTTAAATAATGGAAATATTGAAGTTGAAATTTGTGACAAAGCTGACTCAACATTTTTTATAAGATTCAATCAATTTAAACTTACTGAACAATATCTAAATGAAAATGCAACAATACCAATTCCACCTTATATAAGAGATGGAAAAGCTGACCATGATGATTTTAGCCGTTATCAAACTGTTTACGCTAATCGCAGTGGGGCAGTAGCAGCACCAACGGCGGGACTTCATTTTACTGATAATGTATTCAATAAGTTAGATCAGTTATCAATTAATAAATTATTTGTAACATTAAATGTCGGTCCAGGTACTTTTAAACCAGTTTCAACAGACATTATAACTGACCATCAGATGCATTCTGAATTATACAGTGTTAAAGAAAATGTTTTAAATCAATTAAATATTAATCTTAATAATAAAAAGAAAAATTATGCCGTAGGAACAACTAGTCTTAGGGTTTTGGCATCAATTTATAATAAAGAAAAAAATAAATTTTCTTGTAACGAAAATCTTAACAGTACTAATATATTTCTACATCCTCCCTACCAAATAGACTACATCGATGGATTGATAACTAATTTTCATTTACCAAAATCTAGTCTTTTAATGTTGGTAAGTTGTTTAATTGGTAGAAAAAAATTACTAGATATATATTCTGAAGCAATAAAAAATAACTATCGTTTTTATTCTTATGGCGATTCTATGTTTATCAAGTTATAAGGCCCTATGACTAAATTTTTTAATCTTGAAGCAACATCTGGAAAAGCAAGGGCATGTACTCTCAAAACTGCTCATGGTGAAATTCAAACACCTATTTTTATGCCTGTTGGAACTCGGGCAACAGTAAAAACCATGACGAATTGGGATCTGGATAAAATTGGGGCACAGATAATCCTTGGAAATACATATCATTTATACTTGCGTCCAGGTCATAAATTAATAGAAAAACTTGGTGGACTTCATCAGTTCATGAACTATCAAAAACCAATTTTAACAGACTCTGGTGGTTTTCAAGTCTTTTCTTTATCTGATTTAAATAAGGTAACAGAAACGGGAGTTCATTTTAAATCACACTTAGATGGATCAAAACATTTTATTGGCCCAAATGAATCTATGGAAATTCAAAAAGCTCTAGGTTCTGATATTGTAATGGTATTTGATGAGTGTCCATCATTACCTTCAACAAAGGAAAAACTTCAAGCGGCTGTTGATAAAACATTGTCTTGGGCTAAAATATGCAAAGATTATAAACTTCAAGATCATCAGCATCTTTTTGGAATTATACAAGGTGGCTTAGATTTTGATATGCGTACAAAGTGCATGAATGAACTTGAGAAAATGGATTTTCCAGGCCTTGCGATAGGTGGATTGTCTGTTGGAGAAAAAAATCAAGAAATGAAAGATTTTCTTGAAGATTTTGTTTTTACTATGCCTTCGACAAAACCTCGTTATTTAATGGGAGTAGGGACGCCACTGGACATTTTAGATGGAATTAAATCTGGTCTTGATATGTTCGATTGCGTTTTACCCACAAGAAATGCCAGAAATGGGCAGGTCTTAACTCATAAGGGCCCAATAAATATTAAAAATGAAAAATTTAAGGATGACTCATCAAGTCTTGATGAACTTTGCGATTGTAATGTGTGTCAAAATCATTCAAAAGCTTATTTAAGGCACTTGTATTCAGTTGGAGAGTATCTTTCTGGCCAATTAATTTCTTACCATAACTTATATTTTTATTTAAAAATGGTAAAGGAAGCTAGAGCAGCTATTTTAAAAGATTCATTTGACGAATATTATCAATCTTTTTATAACACTTATACACAAAAATAAATTTTAAATATTCAAACTAGGGAGAATATATATGTTGAACTTACTATCTAATTTTATTACAAGCACATACGCTCAAACAGCTGCTGCGGGAGCAAAATCTACTCCAAATGCTATGGCTTCATTTATTCCTTTTGCTTTAATTTTTGTTATCTTTTATTTCCTAATGATTAAACCACAAAAGAAAAAATTAGTTGAAGAGCAAAATATGATCAAAGAACTCGATAAAGGGGCTGAAATTTATACGAAGTCTGGGATGATAGGAACAATTGTTGGTATAACAGAAAAAATTGTGACACTTGAAGTTTCTGAAGGTGTTAAACTTAAATTACTTAAGAGCCAAATTGGTGGACTTGCTAGTCAGATATTTGAAAAAGAATCTGATAAAAAAAATAAGAAATAATCTCTTAGTTTAAAGGATTGTAATATGTTTGGATTAGGTGCAGGTGAATTATTAGTAATTTTTATTCTTGCGTTAATTTTTATTGGCCCTAAAAAATTGCCAGAACTTGCTAAAGGTTTGGGTAAAGGCATACGAGAATTTCAAAAAGCAAAAGATGATATTATGGACGACATAAATAAGCCCGATTCTCCAGATGAAACGAATTTAAATATTGCCGATACTGAGAAGAATGAAGCTATTTTAAAATCAGATAATGATTTAGAAAATAATACAGAAATTATCGATACTGAATTAAAAAAGTCAGATAATTTAGTAAGTTCAGGTGAAGATAAAGCAAAAATGGATTCTTAATTTCTTTTTAATATTCATTATTAAACACTTCTAAATTTATTTAAAAACATTGCCAATTAACTCTTTTGCTCTATACTTTTAGATACTTAAAATAATTATATAAATAGGAGCTAAAATGAAGACTCGCTGGTGGGTGAGATTTACCTTTTTACTGGGAATGGTATTAATTGCTGTTTCAATGTTAATTCCAACTTTTTTTAATTTTAATAAAGAAAGTAGTTACCCAATTAAATCAAAAATCAATCTTGGATTAGATCTTCAAGGTGGATTGTATATGGTTCTGGGAATAGATTTTAATAAAGTCTATAAAGATGAAGTAACCAATTATGGTAGAAGAATACAAAGTCTTCTTAAAGATGAAGCAACAGTATCAAGTACATTAGGCACTGCCAATGTTGCCGAAATAACTGATCCAATGTTTTCGATTTTACTAGATAAAGAATCAGATATGACTAAAGCAGTTGATCTTATTAAGAAATTTTATCCTGGTTACTTAAGAATTACTGGTGAAGAAAAAAATGTACTTATGTTTGCATTATCTGAACGAACAAAAGTTGATATTGAAAAAAAATCAGTAACAAAGTCTATTGAAGTTATTAGAAATCGAATTGACGAGTTCGGAGTAACTGAACCAGAAATTATTGCTCAAGGAAATGATCGAATCGTTATTCAACTTCCGGGTGTAAAAGACATCGAAAGAGCTAAATCACTAATAGGAAAAACAGCAAAATTAACCTTCAATATTGTAAATAGCGACGTTAGTTATGCCACTGTCCAATCTTGGTTAGAAAAAGCGAAAAAAGAGGGAATCATATATAAAAAAGGAGTTAGGTTTTCTGACTATATAGAAAAATTAAATAAATTTCTAAAAAATGATATTCCTAAAGGTTATATGCTTGCTTTTCAAAAACAAGTTTCCAATAAAGGAAGTAAAGTTGATTCGATGAGGCCATATGTAATTGAAACAAATGTTAAATTAACAGGGGAAGGATTACAAGATGCCAGAGTTAGTGTTGATCAACAAAAAAATCAACCTTACGTTGGACTAACTTTTAAAACAGCTGGAGCTAAACTATTTGAACAAATAACAGGCGAAAATGTTAATAAGCAAATGGCTATCGTATTAGATGGTAATGTGTATTCTGCACCAAACATTCAAACAAAAATTTCTGGTGGTAACGCACAGATAACACTGGGAACTGGCAGTTATTCTAAAATAATGAAAGAAGCTTCAGATTTAGCTTTAGTGTTAAGAGCAGGGGCTTTACCTGTTAAATTAGAATTTCAAGAACAAAGAACTGTTGGGCCATCACTTGGACACGATTCAATTGAAAAAGCTAAGTACGCTTCGTTAATTGGATGTGCTTTTGTTTTTCTGTTTATTTTAATTTATTACAGAATCTCCGGATTTATCGCTGCTTTTACTCTAACTTTAAATGTCGTTTTTGTTATGGCTTGTCTCGTGGCTTTTGGTGCAACATTAACACTTCCTGGTATTGCTGGAATTGCTTTAACTGTTGGTATGGCTGTTGATGCCAATATAATTATTTACGAGAGAATTAGAGAAGAAATTCGTAAAGGCTTAAGTTACTATAAAGCCGTTGAAGATGGTTTTGAAAATGCCTTTTGGACTATTATTGACGCCAATATTACAACAGCATTGGCTGGTATTTGTCTTTTAAATTTTGGAACGGGTCCTATTAAAGGATTTGCCGTGACATTATTAATTGGAATTGTAACGACAGTATATACATCTTATTTCGTCGGTAGATTGATTTTTGATTTTTACATGAATAAAGTTGAAGGTCAGGATTTAAGTATTTAATTTAGGAGATACAAATGTTTAATATATTAAAAGCAAAAACGAACTATAACTTTTCTTCAAAGTTTTCACTTGCTGCAATTTTTTCAACAGTCATAGTAATAGTTTCGCTTGTGTTGATTTTTACAAGAATGCAATACGGAGTCGATTTTCGTGGTGGTGCAGAAATAGAAGTTGGCTTTAAAGATAAAATTAATTTAAGTGGTTTACGTAAAACACTTAAAAAGGGTGGTTTTAAAGGAGCAAGTGTTCAGTCTTTAGGTGAAATTGAAGATAATAATTATTTAATTAAAGTATCTACAAAAGACAAAAAGTTAAATGAAGTAACTGATCAAATTACCAAGTCACTTACAGTTAAATTTGGTGCAACAGGAATTGATATTCGAAAAATTGATATTGTTGGCCCTAAAGCTGGTCATCAACTTCGATTATCGGGAATTCTTGCTATGTTTTGGGCATTAATTGCCATTATGATTTATGTTGGTCTACGTTTTGAATTTGTTTATGCTCCAGGAGCTATTCTTGCCTTGTTTCACGACGTTTCAATCGTTTTAGGAGTATTTGTCTTAACTAACACTGAGTTTTCATTACAGACAGTAGCAGCGCTCTTAGCTGTTATTGGGTACTCTGTTAACGATACGGTTATTGTCTATGATAGAGTTAGAGAACATGTTGGAAAAAATCCTCACAAACCTTTAAGAGAGCATATTAATGATGCTATTAACAATACTCTATCAAGAACAATACTGACTTCAGGAACAACTTTGTTTGTTGCTCTTTCTATGTATTTTTTTGGTGGGATTGCTATTAAAAACTTTTTTATGGCCATCACACTTGGAATTATTGTTGGTACTTATTCTTCAATATTTGTAGCAGCACCAATTACATTATTTTTTGACAGAATCTCTAAAAAGGAAAAATCTAGTTCTTCAAAACTAGCAAATGCATAAGTTTTTATTATTGCTTTTGATATTTCCTTTTGTTTGCTTCAGTGATGATGTTGATGAATTTACTAAAGATTTAAAAAAACAAAATCAAGAACTAATTGAAATGTCTAAGACAATTCAGGATGCTGTTAAGTCTGGCAACTACAAAGATATTACCAGTATTCTTAATAAGGGGACTGGCAATAAAGAATCAAATAAACAAAATATAAAGAAAATGTCCGAGACAATTTTAAAAGTTTATCAAAACAAAAGTGAGGATGAACTATCAAGTGACCTCGATTTACTTTTTAAAACAAAACCTGGTTATTCCTATACAAAAAAGGGAACCAAATTTAATATATTTTTAACAAAGTTGTTGAGAGACAAGAAAGCTATGCCACGTTTTTTCACTCTTGCTTATAAAAAAGATAAATTATTTAAATTGGGAATGTTTTCTTTAGCAACAATAGTTTTAAGTATTTTATTGAAAATCATGTACAGAAAAAAAGGTTTTTTTAAAAAGTATGTTTTTAGATTTTTCTTAATTAATGGAATCAGAATTGGTTTGATTATTTACTTTATAGGCTTTGAACTTTCTCCAAGTTGGCAAATTTTTAAAAGAGTATATTTATAATAACATTATTTTAATTTGCTTTTGGAATACAACCTAGTCTTTTATCTGAAGCGACAGCAGTTGCAGTGTTTAAAGGAGGAGCTGCTCCACCATTTATTGCGTTAATTTCGTCACCTGAACGTACAGTAAATGTCCTTTGAGTTGATTTCTTTATTAAAGGATTAATAGGATCAGGCGGCCAATAAAAATTTATAGTTTTACTTTTAACAGTTATATCATTTGGTATATAGTACAATCCATTTTCAGTATAAAACCATATTTGTTTTAATAAAGTTTCATTAATAAATAAAAAGTCAGCTGGAGCTGCCGCTGGATTTCCTTGATCATCAGGAAAATACAATGGTTCTCTTTGAGCTATATAGACAGCTTCTGTATCCACGCCTATGTACTGTCCAATAGCTTGGTGCAGTGGTTGGCTTGGATCATTATAGTTTTGAGAAGTTAAACAAAATGCATCAAATGATTGAGAATTTTGAAATGGAATCATGTAATAACCAAGTCTCGATGAACCTTTAGCAATAGGAGAGGAGAGTGATTGAAGTGATTGAAAAATATCTAATTTAGTTAAAGGCGCAGCTTTCCCCGCTACTAGCGCATTGTATTTTTCCATAATTACATCATTTATGACTGGAGCAGTTGGTGTTACAGTTGAAGCTACAAATCGTGGATCGGATTGATCCCATACAGCCATATGATTAGGACGAAGTTCAAGTCTTGGAAATAGAATATTATCAAATGTTCCATTTATTTGATCATGACATACATAAAAATTATTTCCTGGAGGTATTGAAATTGGATTGTTATTACTTGCAAAATAAAAATGATTTCTTACAACATTTGTCGAAATGACTTGTGTTGGAATATTTGGATTTGGAATTGACGCTAATTTTGTTAAGCACGTGTATTGTGAAACAGGCATTATCTTTATTGGTGTTTGAGGATAACTTGAAATTACTTTAGGTTCCTTTAAAAATAATTGAACTGAGTCACTTTTAGACCCTGAAAACTGTTCTTTTAAAGTAATAATAATTGGTTTTTGATATGGTTGTCCTGTTAAGTCAGCTGTAAAATTTAGTGATCCATTTGATATAATTACATCAATAATAGAATTTCCAAATTCTGAAAGAGCCTCTAACTTACAAACAGGAGCATTATTTTCAGATCCCGCAATTGCTACATTGCACCAGTTAAAAAGATTTCCTAGCTTTGGATGACTTGCTGAAGCTGCTCCTAGTTTGATTGAAGCATGTAATGTTAAGGATTGATCAGCTCCAGCATTTGAAGCACAAACAGAGTCACAAGAATTTTGTAATAAATGTGATTTTCCCAAAAGGCATACACAAAAATTGGGTTCAAAAGCAAGGTCACTTGGCCTTTTTATTCCATTACCTTGAACACAAACTTCTTTTGAGCTTGCTATATTATCTTGTAGTTTCGTTCTAACAAGATCAGTAATTGTTTGATCAAATTTTAAATCATCAAGAACAAGTGCCACCTCAGTACCATCACCAATGTGAGTGCCAATACCACATGAATCAAGACAAGTATCATTTGTGTAGTTATACGATTTAACACATAAACTATTTGCAGAATTAGTATTTACATTATTATTTATTGCTCCATATTCTACTCCGGGAGTTCTTCCTGATTTTCCTTTTGTATCTATAAGACATGATGAAAAAATCAGAGTAATAGAAAAAATAAATAAGCAGCTATGTATAAAGTGTTTCATTTCATAATGCTTATCGTTTTGATCAAGATAGATCTTTAGCTCCAAATGATTTATGTCTTTATATTTATTTTTCATTAGGTCAATTTTAAGCTGAAATGAGTAGCTCTAAGGGGATTAATTAACATTTTTATAAATATTAGATAGTTAGGGGGCTTATTAATGTTTTATTTAAAGTAATAACTGCAAAATTATTGTGGCATTTTTAATTTTTTAACAAGAAGAGGTATCTATTTAATAATATTACAAATTTATCTTAAAATTATCTGCGAATTTTCTTAAGTTTTTGTTTTTAGGTGACGATATTTTATTATCATAACTAACCAAGGATTATTGTATGACAAAAGCTGACTTAATATCAACTTTAGAAAAAAGAGCTAATATAGCTCACAAACAGGCTGAACATATTATAAATATTTGTTTTGAAAGTATGATTAAGTCCTTATATGCAGACGATCGTATTGAAATTAGGGGATTTGGGTCTTTTGCAAATCGAAACTATAAAGCATATGAAGGAAGAAACCCAAAAACTGGTAAAATAGTTAAAGTTACTCCTAAAAAAGTTCCATTTTTTAAAGTTGGTAAAGAGCTTAAAGAAATGGTTGATGCTGGAAAAGATAAATATGTTATTAGAGAAGCCTAATTTTATATTTTTTTTTATATTGATTATATTTGGGATATCATCATGCTCAACTGTTCCCAGTGGAAAATATGTTAAGTTACATAAAGATGTAACTTCAAAAACATTAGCCAAAAAGTTCAATACAACAACTTGGGCTATATCAAATCAAAATAAAAACAAGTCTAGTTTTAAAAAAGGCGACTGGGTTTTTATTCCAAAAAGTTGGGGAGTTGCTAATAAGTCAATGAGTAAAGTAAGTATGCATAAATATTTTGCGACAGGAGAGTTATTGTGGCCTGTTCCTAGTAGTACTCGAGTGTCTTCAAGCTTTGGTAAACGCTGGGGAAAGCATCATGAAGGGGTTGATATTCCCGCAAGAATGGGAACATATGTAATTGCAGCGGACTCTGGAAAAGTAATATTTGCAGGTCGTATTGGTGGATATGGAAAGGTATTGGTTCTTGGCCATATAAATGGACTTTTTACAGTGTACGCTCATTCAAAAACAATATATGTAAGTAAAGGTGAGACTGTTACAAGAGGACAGGTAATCTCAAAAGTAGGGATGACAGGAAGAAGCACTGGCCCTCATCTTCATTTTGAAGTCAGATACGACTCAAAAGCAATTAATCCAATGCAATTTTTCGCAAAAAGATAAAACTATTTTTTTATTCCTTTAAAATTATTAAGAATTTCTATATAAATCTTGGCCGTATTTACCGCGTCTTCTAAAGCAGTATGGGCAACTTCTCCAAAGTTAAAGAATTTCATTAATTCTGTACCTGACTCACACTTTGGCGGAAGAAATTCAAGATCGATTAGATTATAGCTAACTGAAGATAGATCTAACTGTCTATGCATGAAGTGTTTTCTCATAAATTCCCACCCTAAATCTCGATTTAAGAAAGGAAGATCAATAGCACTCATGGACTTGCCAAATAAAGTTATCTTTTCATTATTAAAGTATTTTTTTACTTGGTCAGACTCTAAGTATTTACTCAATTCAGATTTAAATAAATTTATCGTTAAACCTTCTGAATGGGCCTTATTAATCAGAACTTCATTATGCTCAATTACCCAAGGGTTTAATTTAGGTTTTAATTCTTCAAAAGAAGGGCAACTAATATAAAAATGTTTTTTTAGATCATATTCGATAGTTCTCGTTTTTGCACAAAATGGAACCATACCAAATTCTATGATTAAGTCATGCTCATCTAGTCCAGTTGCTTCAATGTCAAAAGATAAGTATTTCATTAAAAGAATGTATATTCTGCCATCATTGCACAGTGGTCAGATCCAAGGTTATAGGTATCAGGTAAGTCTATATCAGCAATAGGTTTACAGTTAAATTTTTTACAATGACCACCCTGAGTAATTTTAGGCATTCCAAATTTATTTTTAAAAGAGGAGCTATTTATTATATGGTCAAGCTGAGAAGGATACATTGTTTCATCTTTTATACTCCCCCACCAATATGAAGAGCAAGATATTTTAGATTCAGAAACATTTGTGTATTTTATCTTATCAAAAGAACTCATGAAATGATCATAAAACTCACCCTTAACAATAAATTCAGTAGTATTAAAATCACCAAGTAAAATTACCTTATTAGCAAAACTTTGATATTTTAAAAAATTACTTAATAAATCAATTTGTTTATGCCTTTGTTCTATATTTTTATTCCTACCACCTGCCTTTAAGTGAATAGCAGCTGCCCAAAAAGTAGATCCTGAAAATTTTAATTTAAACTGTGCCATAAAAAGGGGACGCGAACCGCTATAACATACATCAGGCTTTGTGGTTTTTATGTCATTTAATTCTTTGACTTGCAATAGTTCCACTGTTGATTTCTTATATAAAAAAGCAAGGTGCTGTATTCCTCCACCTCCACATTTAGACATAACAACTGAATAATTTTTTAATCTACTATCTACAAGATTTTGAAGGACATCTCGCATGACCACTTCTTCTAAAGCGACAATATCAGCATTCAAATTAGTTATTTGCTTAATTATGACTTGATTTTTTTGTTCTGAATTTTCTGTTTTATTACCAAAGTTTCTAATATTATATGTTCCAATTTTTAATGTTTTGCTGAAAGCACTTGAACTAAAGACAAATAGTATCAAAAACAGAAATAAATATTTTGTATTTTTTTTCACTATTTATTTTTAAATGTTTCCCTTAATAAATCAACTAAATTGAAAATTATTCTATTTTAACGCTATGCATACATACTGTAATTACATTATTCAATTTCAAGATTTTTTAATTGTTTACTATTAAGGTCAAAATGATGGACTTTTTCGGTGTTATCTTTAATTTCCGGAAAATCAAAGTCAGGTAATTTGTTAAACATACTTGGCTTAACAATAAACATAATCCAAAATCCTGATTGTTGGGGGTGGTTTTGTGATACTACTTTTGTATCAATTAATTTGTATCCATTTTTAAAAAACTGATAAGAAATTTTATCAAATTGTTTTTCTCTATAACCAATTGACCGTTTATTATTTGGTGCAGGTATATAAAAGGTAAACGTTTCAGTCGTTCTTTTAAGATTAAACAATTTAATTAAATAATTTATTATTTTATACATCTATCTTTATCTTACTTTGTTAATAGGATTTTATTTAAAATTAAAAATTTTGAAGTGGTCCTATGTAAAAATAGTAACATAAGTTAACTTGAGTGATTTTATTTTTTACAATGGTAAAGTTTTCCTTATAAATTTTTACTTTTTTTTACTTGTAGAAAAGTATATAATTTAGAGGAAGGTTACAGGATGTGACTCGAATAGGCAGGATGCCGAAACAGAAAGGGGCCAATTGCAGGAGGCCCCTTTTTTTTTATCTTTAAATTTTTTTATCTTTAAATTTTTTTATCTTTAAATTTTTTTATCTTTAAAATTTATCTTTAAAATTTATCTTTAAAATTTATCTTTAAAAATTATCTTTAAAAATTATATAACAAAAGTCTTAATTAAAATAAAAATAAATCGTTATTTATTTTTAATACTTGTTCTGATGCCTTAGACGAAAGTTTAATTACTTTAAATTTTTTTTCATTAATAAGTGGTTTAAATATTCCATACTCAGTGATAACTAAATCAACAACACCTTTACCTGTTAGTGGTAATGTACATTTATGAGTAAGTTTGCATTCTTGATTTTTATTAAAATGGTTCATCATAATAAATATTTGTTTTGCACCTGACACTAAATCCATCGCACCACCCATACCAGTAATTTTTTTGCCAGGAATTTTCCAATTGGCTAAACTTCCTTGTACGTCAACTTGCATTGCTCCGAGTACACAGTAATCAATATGGCCTCCACGTATCATTCCAAAACTTAAAGAACTATCAAAAAAAGATGCTCCCTTTTTTATTGATACTGTCTCTTTACCTGCATTTATCAGAGTTGGAGAAACCGTTTTTGAGGATGGCCTACCGCTGACTCCAAGAACTCCATTTTCAGAGTGAATCATTATGTTTTGAGTTGGTTTAATATACTCTGCAATTAATGTAGGTAACCCAATGCCTAAATTAACAGAGGATTCTTTATTAAAGAGAATAGCAATTTCATTTGCCATTTCTTCTTTTGACCAATAATCGTTTGATTGTAATGTCATAATATTTTTCTCAAAATTTGTTAATTCAATTTTTTAGTTTTAAAAATTCAATATCATTTTTATAGTTAGTACCTTTAAATATTCTTTGAACAAAAACACCTGGAAGATGAACTTCTTCTGGTTTTATATCACCTAAATTAACAAGTTCTTCTACTTCTACAATTGTTATTTGTGCAGCCATTGCCATAAGAGGTGAAAAGTTCCTTGCTGTTTCTTTAAACCAGAGGTTTCCATAAGGATCAGCTTTTTGGGCTTTAATGATAGCAAAATCTGCATTTAGAGCTTCTTCTAATATGCATGGCCTATCAAATATCTTAACTTCTTTATTCTCAGCAACTTCTGTTCCATATCCTGTTGGAGTATAAAAAGCTCTTATTCCAAGTCCTCCTGCTCTTATTTTTTCGGAAAAAGTTCCTTGCGGTATTAATGTGACTTGTATCTGACCATTAATCATTTGTGATTCAAGGTCAGGATTTCCACCAACATAAGAACAATAAGCTTTTGATATTTGTTTATTTACTAAAAGCTTAACCAGCCCACGTCCCGAATTACCTATATTATTTGAAATAACACTTAAATTATTTATTTTCATAGTAGAGATGGTATTAATACAATTTTCGGCTATTCCACATAACCCAAAGCCACCACTCATTAATGTTATATTACTTTTAAAATCAAATAGAGCTTCTTCAGCATTGTTAAATATCTTTGACATAATTATCTATAACCTTAATTAATCGATTGAATTCTTTTCTTAATAAACTTTGTTTTATATTAAGATGAGGCATTAAAATTATCATATTCTTTTTTATATAAATGTAAAAATTATTATCTAAAAAGTAATTTTGAGGAATGGCATATTTTAAATCAATTGCACACATTAAACCAATTTTTCGAATAGATAATACATTTTGATTCTTTAGATAATTATTTAATAACTCATGAAATGTGTTTTCAATTATTTTATAGTTAACTTTATAGTCTTTTTCTTGAATAATATGTAAAACAGATCTTGTAGCTGCTAACCCTAATGGATGAGCATAATTTGTTAAACCACATGGAAGGATTGTTTTATTAAACTTAATAGAAATATTTTGATCAATAAAAATACAGCCTAAAGGAAAAAAACCACCAGTCATTGCCTTTGCAAGTACGATGAAATTAGGTTTTAAAAATTTAAAATGTTGAAATCCGAAGTCTTTTCCCGTGCGACCAAAGCCGCAAACAACTTCATCTAATATTAAGTGAATTTTATATTTTGTACAAAGTTTCGAGACAGCTTTCCACCATTTAATAGAAGGAATTATTATACCATTACCTCCTGTTATAGTTTCCAAGCAAAATGCCGATATTTTTTCTGGGCCAAAATTTTCAACCACTTCAGTTGTTTTTATCCCCGTTGGATCATCCGTTGGTTCTGGAATACGAAGTATGTCTTTTGTTGTATAGACTGACTTATTTCTCCAGTCTCCGGAACAAGATATTGCTCCTAGAGTTGCTCCGTGATAAGAATTTTTTCTACAGGCAATAACTTTTCTATTTGTAGTAAGCCTTGAAACTTTAATAGCATTCTCGATTCCTTCAGCTCCAGACAATGTATAAAATATTTTACCTTTAAGTTTTAATAATTTGAGAATTTCATATGAAACATCTTCTTTTAATTTAAAGGTATTTTTAGGTGAGCTAATTGAAAACTCTTTCATCTGGGATTTTATTGATTTGGTAATTGTAGGGTTTCGCAGTCCAAATGATGCTTGAAAACTAATTGAAGAAAAATCAAAAACTTTTTTGTTTTTGGATATAAAATGATGCTTTAAAGATTTATCAATTTCTATATTTATAGGATTTGACTGAGGACTCCATGTGAAAAAATAAGGTTTATTCATTATGATTTACTAAAGTATTTTCCATCGAATTGATATTTATATTCAACAAAGTTTTTATCTTCAGTAGGACATCCTCTCCAAAGATTACAGTTAAAGTTGTCCATATTTACAATACCACCACCACAAGTAAAAGATGGGTCTTGTGCTCCACTCTCAAAATGAGAACAAATTGATTTAGGATATTCTTCATGACTTGTTAAAATATTTCTAAGGTCATTATACGACTTTAATTTGTCACTATTTTTTTGAAGTATATTCATTCGATTATGAGTTGTTGAACTTAACATATTTGATATTTCAATAGATTTTGTATTTGTCCCTAAACAATGGTTTGTGTGAAAAATTTGTTTAATTTCATCTCTCTTTAGAGTGTCGGTTTCTTCAAAGAAACTTGGTGAAACTTCTAAATGAAATGATTGTTTAGGGTCTGATATTAAATAATTGTGTCCAGAAGTTACAGGTTTTTCTTTTAACAATTGATACATCTCTTTTGCATTTTTTTGATTTAAAAGATGTCTAACTAGTAATGGCCAAATGACACCAGCTTTTGCATTTTGAGTATTAATATTATTTACTCCAACAAAACAGCCTTTATTAGTAAATCCCATCATTCCTAAACAGCCTACAAGAGAAAAAACAACCTGAGTAATACCTTGGTTATCTTCAACTTCAATAACTGAGACATATTTTTTTGCACTTCCATGCATGTCCCAGGTTTGACCACATGAAATATTATTTGAATCAGAAATAGCAATTGTTGAACAACCTTCTTCAGGTAATTGAATATCTCTAAAGTCGGTATAATTATTTAAAAGTACAATATCTTCAATTTGTAGTTTTGAACCTTCAGCGATACCTTGTAGTTCCTTTATTAAATGTGGCGCCAGTTTTTCACTTGCTTTGATTTGTAGAGTTGATAATTCTTTTAATTTATTTTGTAATAATGGATTTTTTTGAAGCATTAAATCTTTTCTAATATTAAACAATTCAATTATTTGTGGTCTGAAAGATTCACCATGTACCTTGCCATTATCGATACTTGAAATTTGTGTATTATATTTTATAATTGGAAAATTACAGTCAGTATTTGTCATTATATTTTACCTTTTAAATTTTTTGTCGCTTGAGCAAATGAATGCTCATCTCCATCCCATGTACTTATCATCATAAGAGGTTGACTATAATGAAGTTCTTTTTTTAAATATACAATACCAGCTTGTCCTCCTAGATAGATAAATGCTCCATCAGGCAACAGTTCTTTTTGAGAAGATAATATTTCAAAATCAGGTGAATATTTATATTGAGATGATGATGTTTCATTAAATACTAAATATACCCCATTTATACTAAGTAAGTTTTTGAGTTTTTTAATAAAAGATAAAGATATTTTCTTTTTATCATAAGTTGTAAGTGGCTCCATAAAAAAAGCAAATACTTTATTATTCTTTAAATAATGTGCGATCTCTTCTAATACATTGTCTTCATTTTGTTCAGTTGGTTGGTTAAAATGTTTTACTTCAAAAAAATGATCATTGTGTTTTGATTGGGATAAGTCACGACTTAAAAAACTTCCTTGACCAAAATAATGGCCATCAAATGAACAAAGTAAATTTGTTTCATGATTTGAATTAACCCATAGTGATTTTACAATTTTATCAACGCATTCAGATTGTCCACTTGTCGTAAAAAGATGCCTTAAAGAACTATCAACTCTTTCTGACATTGTTTTAACATTTTCCAAAAAATTTATTGAAGAAAAATTTGAAAGACAGATCTTGTTAATTAAAGCACCATTGGTTTCTTGGTTAATAATGCTGCTGTTTTGATAAGTTTGTTTTTGATCTATTGTTAAATCACAAATAGGGTACTTGTAGTATATACAGTCTTTAAACTCAAGATTATCGGAATAGTCGTCCTTTAAATAAAATTGTTCAATTGCTCCAAGTGAAAGATTAACAGAAAGCATACTAGAGGCATATTGATCTCTGTTTCTTCCTGATATTGATTTAATATTATTTGAAAAAGCTTTTAAGTAGTTTAGATATTTTAATATTTTGCCAAGTGACATATTTTGATATTCTTTTACAACACTTGTATCTAGCATATAAAGAGAGTTCTTCTTATTAAAATCAATATCCTCTTTTATTCCATTTTCATTTGGAAAGAGTGATAATAATCCCGAAAAGGTGATTGCTATTAATTTGTCATCTTTATTGGTAATTGCAAAACAGAAACTTGTATCTTGATTTGCAGCTAGTTCAAATTTTTCAATATCCGTTTGTCGAGACTTTTCATAAAGTTCATTCTCGATATTAATTATTTCTTGTTTGAAATTATTAAAATTATTTTTATTAATTTCTACAATCTTAAAGTCTGAATAATCTTGATTAAATAATTTTTCTGAATCTGAAAGAATTTTATTCCAATTTTTACTATTATCTTCTTTTGCTTTTGAGATATATGACTGCCATTTCCTTTCAATAATATATTTCTCGTAAGGTCTTTCAATTTCAACAATATTTCTTTCTTTTTTATTTAATAAAACGTCACTTGCAATTGAATCTAATTGATTAAATAGAAAATCTAAATCATCATTCGTAAACGACGTTGTTAGTCGAAATCTCAAAGTATTGCTTCCTGCAGGGTAAAATAATAATCCATAATCAAATCTTTTAGAAACAAATTTAGTCACATTTGTACTGTCATTAAAATCAAAGGAAAATGCTAGTCCATTTGACCGAGGAGAATTAATGAAATTCGAATATTTTGATATATAATCCTCTAGTCGTTTTTTTGTTTCAATATTAATATTATGAATTTTTTGATGTGATTGAGTTAAGCTTAAAGCTTGTATATATCCACGGTATAAAGAAGAATTACTAAATTCATCTCTCTTTTCTAGTTGCTTGAATACTATTTCTGAATGGGAAATAACTAGTCCTACTTGAGCTTTCTTTGCACAAATAACATAATTAGGTTCGAGAGCTTTGTTTTCCTGGTCAACTAATTTAAATTCATTATGCCAAAAGAAGTTTTGTCCAAGGTGAAAACCAGTTTGAACTTCATCCATTATAATAGGTATTTGATAAGACTTTGCTAAAACCATAAGTGCGTTGACAAATGAATTGTTTAAATAACGATCGCCACCTTCACACTGCATAGGTTCAATAATTATTGAAAATATCTCTCCAGTATCAAGTTTTTCCTTAACACTTAAAAGGCATTTATATTCTTCTTGAAGTTCTATATTGTCAGCTTCTATATCAAAATTTTCTTGAGGATTGTTTTTTATCATACTCCAAAAATTTAACCAACCTTCGTTTAATTTAGCATAAACTTTTCCTTCTTTCGATGCCGGTGCTTTTGTAAACTCTGTTAAATAATTGTCCCATTCAAATAGAGCACGTTTACTAGGATTCCAAGTTGAGGATAATGAAACTAACATTCTTCCATGGAAAGAATCTTCAAATGCCAGTACTTTTTTTGCTTTTTTGTTTACTCTATTTTCAAAACAATGACCTAACGCAATTTCATTGGCTTCTGCTCCTGAGTGACAATAGGTAAGCTCAAGTGACTTCCAATTCAGATTTCTTTGCATAAGATCAGTGAAAGATTTTTTTAATTGAATTAATGTTTTATCATCTTTTTCGTCATTTAAAACAAATTGATGATGAAGTAAGCCGTTATAAATGCTTGGGTTAAAACCATGTCCAAGAGTCGCTATTTGTGAAGCGGCATCCATCATATAATGTAAATCATTAGTTGATGTTTCTATTGCAAGGTAAGGCCCATAAGATTTTTCCAGATTAGGTAAATAAGTTTTTTTTTCAGCAGGAATAAGTTGATTCTCATAAAATTTTGCAAGTTTTGAATTTGCGAAAGTAACATCACTTGTATCGATCATTTTTAGTTTCATTATTTATCCTCATTTATTAAATCATTTAAGTAGTCAACGTATTTAATACCCGTGCTTTCTAAAAGTCTTGGAAAAACAGAAATATTTGTATGGCCGGGGAAAGTATTAATCTCGTTTAAATAAATTGTTTCTCCTTCAAGAAAAAAGTCGATACGAGATAAATCTTTGAGCTTTAGGGCTTTAAATATAGCCTTACTATGAGCTTGTAGTTTTAATTTTGTTTCGTCTGGAATTCCTGGAGCATTTATTTCAACAGTGGCGTGTGAAGTTTGACCATATTTTTCTTCAAATGTGTAAAAGTTTTCACCTGTTAAAAGTATTTCAGCAGGACCTGTCGAAATTAGTTCTTTTTTATATTCAAATACAATAACTTCGAGTTCACGACCTTTTATTGTTTTCTCAAGTAAAACATAAGGAGAAAGCTCAATCGCTTTAATTATTTTTTCTTTTAGTTCGCTGAAGTCTGTAACATGATATACACCGATTGATGAACCTTGATGAGTCGCCTTTACGTAGATGTCTTTATGTTGATTAAAAAATACTTCAGCCTTTTCAAAATTAATCGAATTTGTATTTGTAATTACTTCAAATGGGGCAGTGTTGATTCCTATTGATTTTGCCCACATTTTTGTAGTTATTTTATTAAAAGACATAAGTGATGCCTCTTGACCTGGTCCCATATATGGTATTTTTAAGAGATCAAAATAGGCTTGGATTTTTCCGTCTTCTCCAGGGGTTCCATGAATACATGGTATTATATAAGTTATTTTATTTGAGACATTGGTGAATTCACTAACTAAATTACTACTATGTTGAAAGACATAGGAATGTTTTTCATTATCAATCATTTGAAAGTTTTTAAGAAGGGTTAACCTAATGTACTTATGACTTGTTAGCTTTAATTTACTTTCAATATAGTCAGCTGACTTTAATGAAACCTCGTGCTCACTGCCACCACCGCCACATAATAACAAAATCATTTATTTAATTTCCTTGTTTCTTAAACTCTCTGGATTTTTTTGATTATCTAAGTTGATAAACTTTTCGATAAGCTTATCTGTTTGTATGCTTTCACTATCTCTTGTTCCATAAGCTCTAATTGAAACTGAGTTTTCCTCAATTTCTTTATCGCCAATAACTATCATGAATGGAATTTTGGCTTTTTGTGTTTCTCTCGTTTTTTTACCTAATGATTCGTTTCTATCATCAAGTTTTATTCTCAGTCCAAGGTTATGAAGTTTATTGTAAATTTCCTTAGCATACTCCAGATGAGAATCATTATTAACAGGAATTATGCTTGCTTGTTCTGGAGCTAACCAAAATGGAAATACACCTGCTACATGTTCGATATATACACCAATAAATCTTTCGAGAGAACCAAGTAGTGCTCTATGAATAACAACTGGACGTACTTCTTCTCCTTTATTATTTATGTAATTTAAATCAAATTTTTCAGGCAATTGAAAATCTAGTTGAATGGTTCCTAATTGGTGATATCTATTTAGAGCATCTGATATTTCAACATCTATCTTAGGTCCGTAAAAAGCGCCATCTCCTTCTTTTATTTTATATTCAATTCCATTATCTTCTAAGGCTTGTTTAAGAGCGTTTTCAGCTTTATCCCATGTTTGATCGTCACCAGCTTTTTTTTCTGGACGAGTCGATAAATTAACAACGATTTTTTTAAAATCAAAATGTTTATAGCAAACAAAAAACATATTCATCAGCTTTTGAATTTCATTTTGTACTTGTGAAAGTTCTAAAAAAATATGAGCATCATCTTGGCAAAATGTTCGAACTCTTGTTAGTCCCGATACTGCACCTGCTTTTTCATAGCGATGTATTCTTCCAAAGTCAGCGTACCTTAGAGGAAGATCTCTATAACTGTATTTATAGTGCTTATACATTAGCATATGGCATGGGCAATTCATTGGTTTTACGGCATATTCCCGTTCATCAATTTTAGAAAAATACATATTTTCTTTGTAGTGTTCATAATGACCACTTGTGTGCCAAAGTTCCGCGTCTAGTATTTGAGGAGTAATTACTTCTTTGTAGTCATAGTTGTGATAAACACGTCTCATAAAATCTACTAATAAATTGTAAATTGTTGCTCCTTTTGGCATAAAAAAAGGAGACCCTGGCGCTACTTTATCAAAGTGAAATAAGTCTAAGTCTGTTCCAAGTTTTCTATGGTCTCGTTTTTTTGCTTCCACTAAGAAGTGCAAATGTTCTTTTAATTCTTCTTTTGTATTAAAGGAAACTGCATATACTCTTTGAAGCATTTTATTGTCAGAGTTCCCTCGCCAGTAAGCTCCTGCAGTATTTAACAATTTAAAGTTAAAATTTAATTCTTTAGTATTTTCAACATGTGGCCCTTTACATAAATCAATGAACTCACCTTGCTTATAACAAGATATTTCTTGGTCTTCAGCAATCGCAGATATCAATTCAACTTTAAAATCTTGATTTTTGTTTTTAAAGAATTCGATTGCTTCATTTCGATTCATGACAACGCGTTCAATAGGAAGTTTTTCTTTAATAATTGCTTTCATTGTTTTTTCAATATTTTTTAAATCAGCTTCTGTTAACCTATGTTCCATATCAATGTCATAATAGAAACCATTTTCAATAATTGGCCCAATACCAAATTGAATATGCTCATCTTTCCAGATTCTTTGAATCGCTTGAGCCATTAAATGTGCATTTGAATGTCGCAATGTGTCTATATCGTTGCTGGTCATAATTAGTTCCTATAAGTGTTTATAATATGGTTAAGAAGATATCAATTTTAGTATTTATTAGCAATTAAATAGCTTAGTAACTGACATTTCATTTAATTAAATATGTACAATTCTTCTTACAAAATGTAAGAAATGACACCTTTTTGACATCTACACTTATTATTGGTAAAAAACTTTAAATTTGCTGTAGCGCTTATAAAAGGAGTCATATATGCAAGAGATTAATTTAGAAAAAGTTGATCACACAACATTAATAGATGATATTTATCTAGGTTTATTAAATGACAATAAAGACATTGATAAATATGATCTTGGGCGCTCTTTTTATTTATTGGGAAAGCTCTATTATGATAAAGCTGACCTTGATCAAGCCGAAGTTTATTTTTTAAAATCTTTGGAATTATCTGAAAAACCAAGAGATACTTTTTCTTTATTTAAAATATTTGGCTTTTTAATCAGAATCGCTTCCGAAAAATTAGAAAACACAAAAGCAACTCAATATATAGCTGAAGCTCAAATGTTAATTAAAGAATTTCCAATTCTTCTTGGATCACTTAATGCTGAATATTTTTATAATCTAGGTATTGTGAATAATTACCTTGGAGAGTTCGAGTCTTCTAAAACAAATTTTTCATTAGCTCTAAAAAGAGCAAGAGAAGAAAATGAACCAGACTTAGCTAGTAAGTGCTTATTAGCCTTAGCTGTAAACTGTTATACTCAAAAAGAATATAGTCAATCGCTAGAGCATTTAGAAAGTCTTAATGACTTGCTTCGGATTTTAGATAAGTCTTACTTAAAAGGAGCGATGTATCTGTTCTCTGCTAAAGTTTATACAGAACTAGGTATCTATGAAAAAGCTATTGAGAAATTTGATCTTGCTAATGAAAAATTACAAGAAAAGAAATGTTGGAATATGTATGGCTACATGTTGCTAGGTAGGGGGATTGTTGCAAAACGAATGGGACAATTTGCTCTAGCTGAAGCATATTTTAAATTAGCAATAAATGCTGGTGACGGAAATGTCTTTAAACGTCTAAACTCTCTAGTGTCAGCAAAGCTTGAAGAGCTCAATGACAATACTGTAGATTTATACTTAGACAAAGTTAACAGAAAAGTAAAAGAAAGAGAAATTGGCTTAATAGACTTTAAACATAGGTTTATTTTATTGGAAATTCTTTTTCTGTTAGCAAAAAATGCAGGTGAATATTATGACAAAGATGCTCTTGCTAAACAAATTTGGAAAGATGAATATAACCCTTTAATTCATGATAAGTTAATTTACACATCGGTAAGTCGACTTAGAAAGTTAATTGAACCTAAAAATGATAGAAACATAAAAAGAAAATACATTATAAGAGGTAAAGATGGTTATACATTTAACCCTCTTTCAAAAATTCGTTTTTGTATGGAACAAGAAGTCTCTGTCGATGATCATTCTATAGCAAATGTTGAAATAAGTTCGCCTGTTTAATGTTAAGAAATGCTTATTTCTTATTTCTAATTGTTTTAACTGTGACAATGACGTTTTCATTTAAATCTCATTCTAAGTTAAATGAAAAAAAGAAGGCAGGTCAATTAGTTCTAAGAGACCATGCCGTTTACACTGTAGGAAATAAAACTTATTTTCTTAACGAATTGAATGAAATTTTGTTACTTTTAAAAAATGCAAAATGTTTTCAATCAAATTACTTACTACAATATTTATCAATTAATAATTTAGACAAACTAGAAAAGTTAAAACCTTTAATGATAACAAAGTTAAATTCAAAATCAAGTATTTATAAATTTAAAATACTAAGCTCTTTTGTAAAGCTGGAGCATTTTGCAAAAGGTAAAAATATCTACCAATCTTTTAATAATTATTATAAAAAAAGAAAGTGTTTCTATCAATATAATAAAAAAATTGAAAGAATTATTCATCTCGAAATGTATTTGTCGGATAGGCTAAAATCTCTTGGCAATGACTCGGTTCAGTCTTTTAAAGAAACAATGATTTCTTTAATTAATATAAAAACTTATGAACTGTGAAATTGGTTCTATAATAAAACTAGATCAAAAGTTTTTTGAACGGCCCTGGACCAAGGAAATGTGGTCAAACTTGAACTTCGATAAGACACAAACCAATTTTTACTATTTATCAAAAATAAACCATTCAGACATTTGTGTCGGTTTTTCTTTGTATCTTATTAATAAAGCTGAATCTTTAGCTCATTTATTAAAAATACTAGTGATACCAAATAAAAGAGGTAAAGGTATATCGTCAGTACAATTGAAAAATGATATTAAGTACTTTCAGTCACTTTTTATTGAAAAAATTTATCTAGAAGTTTCTACAAAAAATCTCAATGCGATAAAATTTTATAAAAAACATTCTTTTGTGACACTGCGTTATACACAAAAGTTTTACAATAATGGTGATGACGCTTTTGTTATGGAACTACCCTTATAATATTATTATCGAGATAAATTTGATTTTTCGCGTAAATATTGTTATTTACTAGAAGCCTAAATATTTAATTTAAGTACAAGGGCGGAAGTTTTTACATCCGCCCTTTTTTTTTATCTATTTAATAATTAAAAAATATTTATTTAATTATTAAAAGGCAATTGGAAGTAACATTTTTGATGGAATTTGAACAAAAAAATACAGGACTAATTAAGCAATTTCGTGAAGGAATTGAGCCATTGATATTGCAAGCTGGTTATGACTTGTATGATATGGATTATTTTAGCAATTCACATGAAAGTAAACTTCGCGTCTTTATAAAAAATAAAAAAAACGAAACAGAAACAAATCTGATTGAAATTGATGACTGTGTTAAAGTTGATAATGAATTAACAACTTTTTTTGAACAAAGCGACTGGATTCCAGAAAATATAAATTTAGAAGTGTCTTCACCAGGAATATTTGCAAATCTCAACCAATTAAAACACTTTGAGTGGGCAATAGGTAAAAGAGTTAAATTCAATTTAAATATAGATATTAATGAAGTTGTTGCAAATTTCTCTAAAAAAAATCTTAAAGATGTAATCGGTGAACTAGTAAATGTAAATAAAGAAAATATTGAAGTACTTTTAGAAAGTACAGATACCGTTCTCGCTTTAAAGTTTGAAAGTATAAAGAAAGCAAATTTGGAACCAAATATATAAAGTAATAATGTAAAATATAAGATAAGAATTTAATAGAATGGAGATTTTATGAACTTTTCAGAACTTGGTAAGATGATCGATACTCTTGGTAAGGATAGAGGTATTGAACGAGGTATTGTAGTTAATGCTATTGAACAAGCCTTCCTTGTCACTGCTAGAAAAAAATATGGTATACAAGGTGAATACGAAACTAGATATAATAATGATGATGGTGAAATCGAGATATTTCAATACAAAAATGTTGTTGAAAGTGTAAGAGATCCTATTATAGAGATAACAATGAATGATGCTAAAAGTTTGGATGAAGAAGCCGAACTTGGAGATCAATTAGGTATAAAAATTGAAAACCCTAATTTTTCACGTGTTGATGTTCAGACAGCAAGACAAATTATTTTTCAAAAGGTTCGTGATGCTGAGAGAGAAATTCTTTTCTCTGAATTTAAGCATAAAGAAGGTGAACTCGTTACTGGAATTGCAAGAAGATATGAACGTGGAAATATTATTGTAAGCCTAGGAAAAGCTGATGCCATTTTACCGCGTAGAGAATCTATCAGAGGAGAAACTTTTAAAACTGGAGATAGGGTACAAGCTTATTTAACAGAAGTTTTAATGACTAAAAGAGGTCCGGAAATTAGACTCTCAAGAACATCCCCCTTATTCATGTGTAAGTTATTTGAATTAGAAGTGCCAGAGATTCAAGATGGTACAATTTTTATAAAATCTGCTGCTCGTGAGCCAGGTCAAAGAGCAAAAATAGCAGTAAGTACTGGTGATAGAGATCTTGATCCCGTTGGTGCTTGTGTAGGTATGAAAGGAAGTCGAGTTCAAAATATTGTTAATGAATTACTTGGAGAAAAAATTGATATCGTACGATGGTCAGATGATCTCGATACTTTTTCTCGAGCGGCTTTAGCTCCTGCGGATATTACAAATATCATGTTTAACTATGAAGATCGAGCGATGGATGTTGTTGTTGATGATGAGCAGTTGGCTCTAGCTATTGGTAGACGGGGGCAAAATGTTCGTTTAGCTTCAATCTTAACAGGATACAAAGTAAATATAATATCAAAAAATAAACTTCAAGAAAAAATACAAAAATCTGTTCAGAATTTAATGCAAATGGAAGGCTTGAATGAAGCCAATGCACAAGTACTTGTACAGTCTGGAGTAATGTCTATAATCGACTTACATGAAAGTAAAGTTGGAGAAATTATGGAAATGCTAGGTTTTGAAAATGACTCAGCAGAAAGTCTTATTAAGTTAGCGGTAGATGCTGTAGAAAAAAATGAGATTGAGTTGCAAGTTAATGAGGCAGATGAGCTTATAAGTGCTCAAGCTGTACCTTTATATGATGGTAGATTAGAAGAAAGTGAAACTGAAGATAGTGATGCATCTAAATTTTCAGAAGCAGAAAGAAGGCTTCGAGAAGAGTTAGCAGCATTTAAATTAAAATAATAATATAACAATAAAATAAAGAGGGAGACTTTATGCCAAAAAAAGTATTCGAATTGGCTAAAGAATTAGATTTAGGAGCAATTGAGCTTGTAGAAAAGTTAAAAGCAGAAGGCTTTAATGTGAGAAATCACATGGCATCTATTGATGATGCTGACTTGGAAAAAGTGATGCTACTTTTTAAATCTGTTGAAAAAGAAACTACTACTAAAAAGAAGGCTTCTAAGAAAAAAGTTGCCAAGAAAAAAACAACAAAGAAAAAAGTTGTTAGTAAAATTTCAATTTCACTTAGTGGAAAAAAAGAAGTTAATAAAGATTTGAAAGCAACAGAAGAAACAACTGATGCAGCTCCGAAGAAAACGACAATTCGCAGGAAAACTGTAGTTCGAAAAAAAGTTGTTGAACCTGTTGTTGATCCAACTAATGATAATGTTGATATGGCTCCAGCTGAAGGTACTCTCGAATCAGAAAGTTCTATTGAAACTATTAAAACAAAACCTTTGGAAACGAGCTCTCTTGCTCAATCTATTTTTAAAGATGATGAAACAGAGACAAAAACTACTTCAAATGATGAAAGTAAGAGTGAAAGCGAAGCAACTAAAACAGAGGAAGTAACTTCAAGTTCTAGTGCTAAAAAAGCGGGCAGTGGTGGATTACGAATTGTTTCAATGCCAGATCCTAATGCTGTAAAAGAAAAATCTACAAGTTCAACAAATAGCTCAGCTGGGGGGAGCTCTACAACTGACGATAGCGATGCTTCTAAAGACTCAAAAGACAAAAAACGATTTGGTGGTTTAGCATCAATGATGTCTGGGAAAAAAGTCAACAAGTCCCAGGCATTAAATCAAACTAGAGCTGATACTGAACTAAAGTCTTACGCTGCTCTGTCTGGTGCAGGTAAGCCGATTTACAGTCAAGTTAAAAGAAAGAAAATTTATATGGGCCCTGCTGGTTCTACTAAAATTACAGAAGTAAAAGAATCTAAAAGAGTTATTAAAATTCATGATGGTGCAACTGTTTTAGAATTAGCAAAAAAATTAAGAGTAAAACTTAAAGAATTAGTAAACAATTGCTTAGACTTAAATCTACTACTTAAAGCTGAAGATTATTTAGGAATTAAGTTAGCAGAACAAATTGCTTCTATATATGATTATCGAATTGAAAATATTAAATTCAATGAAGATGATGTTATAGGAACTTCAAAAGTGGAAGATAAGGATGCTGTTCCAAGAGATCCTGTAATAGCTATAATGGGACACGTTGATCACGGTAAAACGACACTACTTGATTATATCAGAGAAACAAAAGTAACAGATGGTGAAGCTGGTGGAATTACACAACATATTGGTGCTTATAAAGTTAAAGTTGGTGAGAAATCATTAACATTTTTAGATACACCTGGACACGCTGCTTTCGGTTCAATGAGACAAAGAGGGGCGAATTTAACTGATATCGTTATTTTAGTTGTAGCTGCTGATGATGGTGTTATGCCTCAAACAAAAGAATCGATTAAATATATTGAACAAGCTGGTGTTCCGATGATTATCGCTATCAATAAAATGGATAAACCAGATGTTAATCCTGATCGTGTTAAGAATGAATTAACAGAATTTAATATTACTCCAGAAGAATGGGGAGGGGATACAATGATGATTCCTATCTCTGCTTTAAAAGGTGATGGAGTTGATCAGCTTCTTGAATCTATCGCTGTCTTATCAGAAGTTTTGGAACTTAAAGCAAATAGCAATAAAAAAGCTGAAGGTATTGTTATAGAATCTAAAATTGAAACAGGGCGTGGTCCTGTTGCTACAATTTTAATTCAAAATGGCAATTTGAAAAAAGGTGACAATATTGTTGTAGGTGAATCTTATGGTAGAGCTAGAAGTTTGATAGATCATTTAGGTAAAGATCAGAAATCAGCAGGTCCATCGACACCAATTCAAATATTAGGATTAAGTGAAGCTCCAAGTCCAGGAGATGTTTTAAATGTTGTTAAAAATGAAAGAGAAGGTAAAAAAATAGCTGAAAATAGACATAGTGAACGATTACTTCTTGAGTCTACTCCGAAAGTTAAAAAAATGTCTCTTGAAGATTTCTTTGCAACTGCTCCTGTTAGTGAGGAAGATGAGCTTAAAACATTAAACTTAATTGTTCGTTCAGATGTTCAAGGGTCCTTTGAAGCTATCAAACAATCTTTGGAGCCACTATCAAATAGAGAAGTTGAAGTTAAAATCATTGGTGGAGGTGTAGGACCTATTAGTGATAGTGATATTCAATTAGCTGATGCTGCTTCTGCTATTGTTGTTGGATTTAATATGAGACCAATGACGACAGCTAGAAAAATGTCAGAAAGTCTTGGCGTAGATGTTAAAACTTATTCAATTATTTATGAACTTATTAATGACGTTAAATTGGCAATTGAAGGAATGTTGACTCCAGATAGAATAGAAAAATTTATAGGTCGTGCTGAAGTTAAAGATATTTTTACAGTTCCCAAACTTGGAACGGTGGCAGGACTTGTTGTTATTGATGGTTCGCTTAAAGTTGGCTGTCATATTAGACTTCTTAGAGGAGGAAAAATCCTTCATGATGGTGAATTATCGTCACTAAAAAGATTTAAAGATGATGTTAAAGAGGTCAAAAGTGGTTATGAGTGTGGTGCTGGACTTAAAGATTATATTGATATTAAACCTGAAGATCTTTTTGAAGCCTATATTTATGAAGAAATCAAAAAGACTATTGATGACGTTTTAAAAGAAGAAAAAAAGTTAGCTGATCAAGCAGCTCAACAAGCAAATCTTTAAAAGAATTTTATATGCGTGATCAGAGTGTAGGACACAAAAAAAAAATAGTTGAAAATAATATTAAAAATGCTGTTAATATTATTTTAAAACAAGATTTGGGAAATATTAAATTTAAAGATATAAGTGTGACAAATGTTACACTTAATAAAGATAAATCTGTCGCAAAAATTTATTGGGACACTTATTTAGTTGAAGAAAATTTAGTATTCGAAAAACTACTGTCAAAAATGGGTTCTAAAGTAAGAACAATGCTCTCTCAAAAATTAAAATTACGTTACACTCCAAGACTTGATTTTATTTATGATTCACAATTTATCGAAGAAGAAAAAATTACAAAAATTTTAGATGAACAAAAATCATAATTCTGAAAATTTCATTCTTGCTGTAAATAAACCAGTAGGAATAACATCTTTCGATGTAATTCGAAAATTAAAGAAGCAATTAAATCTAAACAAAAAAAATAAAATTGGCCACTTAGGAACTCTTGATCCATTTGCTTCTGGAATTTTACTAATAGCTTTTGGAAATAATTGTAAATTAATGTCATTTGGTGAGCAAGTTTCAAAAACTTATAAAGCTATCGGGACAGTTGGTATTAAAACAGATTCAGGAGATCTTGATGGTGAGGTAATACAAACTAATGAAAATATAAAAATTAATAGTGGCGTTATAAAAAATTGCTTTAATGACTTTCCAAAAAAATACTCACAAATTCCTCCATTCTACTCCGCTGTAAAACACGAAGGAAAACCTTTATACAAGTGGGCACGAGAGGGGATTTTTATCACCAAAGAACCCGTGGTTAGAACAATTCATTCTTTAGATTTTATTTCAATTATAGAAAGTAATATAACATTTTTAACTTCTGTTAGTTCGGGTACATATATCAGGACATTATTTGAAGATATTTGTAATAAATTTGAGGCTATTGGACATTTAATTTCTTTAGTAAGAGTTAATATCGGAAAAATTTCACTTGAGCAAACTATAGAACTAGATCAAATAACAACTGATAATATCGATGATTTTAAACTATCAATGGAGGATATTTTTGATTTTGAATCAATTAATTTATCCGATGATGATAGTCTTTTATTTTCATTAGGAAGAAGTAATTTTGATATAAAAAAATACTGTAATAAAGAAGGTCATTATTGGATTAAAGATATTAGTAATATAATTTTAGCTAAGGTGACTATTGATTCTAATTACGTCATGACGCAACGAATAACTTTTAATTTATTTCACAAAACCTTTGCTTAAATCTGGAATAATACATAATATATTAATAATACAAAATAAAATTAATAGGGGTTTTAATGATTACGATAGTCTCTTTAACTATTGCATTTATATTAACGGTTGTTCTTGTAGCACATATTGGCATTTGCAGTCTTCTCGCTGGTTCTGTTGATTTCTTATTTGGTAAACCAAAATTTAATATTTTGAAAACGTCTTTAGGGCCAACGGGTTTTGCCTTTTCTTTTGACTGGAATAATTCGAAAGAGCCTTCAAATTTTAATCTAGTAAGAGTTAGATTATTTAATCCTTTTGGAAAGAAAACTCAAGTTGATGTTTCAAAAAATTTTACTTCAAAAAAATCAAGTTTTGCAACTGATGTAGATCTCGGACCTGAATATAAAGCTATTTTAGCTTGTGACAATATTAATAAATCTAGAGTTATGATTGAAGTTAGCTCGGACGATGGTTTATCATTCCAATATGAGATGCCAACTTCAAAATTCATAAATAAAATTGAAACAGCGAGTTCCGTCGCTGATAAATTTAATTTAGATGAAAAAAAATCAAATGAAGATAAAGTATATTATCATACTGTCAGCCAATCTCATGTTGCCACTCAAGTTAATAAAACAACAAATTCTTTAAAAATTTCAACGAACCCTGAGTTTGCTGGAGATTTTCAAGAAACGTCAAGTGCTGTTGAAGGACAGGCTAATTTTAAAGTAGCAAAAGTTTGGATTGAATCTGGCTGTATTGTTTGTAATGCTTGTGAAGATGCTGAGCCTTCTGTTTTTAAAGTTAATGATGACGGATGTATAGTTATAGCCGGAGCTACTCTTGATGACGGTTTAAAAATTCTAGAGGCAGCAGAAGCCTGCCCCGTAGAAATTATTAAGTTTGATAAAGCATCTTAATTTTTAATAAAACTCTTTTCCTATTTTGAAAGCATTATTAAATTATCTTCATATTGTTCAATACTCAGAGGATACTTGCCCTGAATTACTTCAATTATAAAATTAATTTTTAAACTATTTAATGCTTCTATTTCTAGTTCAGACAAAGTGACTGCTGGTCTTTTTGGTTCTGCTGTAGATGTCTTACTATCATCATGATTATCGTTATCATTTTCTTCAGCTGTATTATTTATTAGTCTTTGATTAAAATCATTAAGTACAGCTTTGAAAAAATTAATTTCATAATTTTTTCTTTTTATTTTTTTATTGTCCTGTTCTTGATCTTTCTCTTCTTCTGACTTTTTAATCTTATATTTCAAATATGCTTGAAGTTTTTCTTCTCCAAATAGTTTAATTTTAAGTATTTCAATTAAGTTGTTTGCAAAAATATTTTTTGGACTAGCTATAAATTTATAGTCAGTACCAATGTATACTTTGTCATCTTTTGAAATATTGTCATTATTATTTAGATTTACTTTTCTAAGATCATATAGGTTTTTTACATTTTTAAACCTTTTTCCAAATTCATCACCGTCAAAATTTAATGATTCCTTTATTTTGTAAATTATATTTTTACCATAATTACTTGTACCATCTCGAGACAACCCAAAAAGATTTCTTATGGAAGAATTTGTATAACCGTTTAACATAATTTGATCATCTAAAAGATTATAGTTATATATTATATTTTCTTTTTCTTGATTTTCAAAAGGGATAGGATTATCAAGTTTTGTTCCAAAAATAATGTTTTGTACAATGTCACTATAGTTTTGATTGACTCCATTAACATCTGACAATGAAAATGGTGAGTCGAATCCTGAAATTGTAGTTTTAGCCCTTCTTACGAGCATTTCAATAGCTAGCATCTTGTCTATCCAGAGCCCTTTGACTTCTAAAGGATTTCTATCTTTTGAATATTCATTATTAACTATATCATTTAAAAATAAACCACCTTCAAGTCTAGGAATAAAGCCATAGTTACTTGCTTGATTGATTGCTTCTTCAGTAAAACATGAATCGGTTTTTGGACTTAAATTCCATTCACTAATCATATAATCTAAAGGTAATGATAGTTTTCCGGCTCCTTGCTCTAGAACACAAGATTTATTATTTGTCTTAATCAGTACTGTGAAAAATTCGCCAGCCAATTTGGTTGAGTTAATAATATCAGATAAGAATGTACAAAATGATTTTGTTTGTGGATCACTTGCTTGTTTTTCATTACAACCATTTTGCATAATTTTTAAACCAAGCCTTGAGACATTTGATTTCCATATATTAAAAAACTTAGAGATGTTACTGAATCTCTGATATGTTCGAACAAGTCGATCTCTTTGGTTATTATTATTAAATCTATCGCGATTATTTCTATAATTAGACCATTTATAACTATCAAAATATCTATTAATATAAAATTGTGTTATCTCACTAAAGTTTGTTCCAGCGTCAAAACGTGCACAAAGAGCATTACTGCCTACATCTTGATCTGTACAATAAAGGTAGCTATTAGGAAAATCATTTTCAGTTTCAGCATTCTTTAAAGTGTCTTTAATTCTTACTTCTTCATTAGTTTTTGCTGATATAAATTTTCTATCATAGCCAAATCTTAACGTTTCAATATCATATTTTCCAAAGTATGCTTGATCTTTTAGTGGGTTAAAACTATATTCCATGACCGAGCTTGTTTGAGTCTTCGATTCGATACCGATACTTTTTGCTTCATCATCGGTATAATGATTTTTCCCATCATATGATCCCATGAAATTGTGTCTTAAACCAATAGCATGTCCAAACTCATGAATTAAAGTATGCTTGTAAATAAAAACAGAGAAATATTCTACTAATTTAAATTTTTGTTCTATTGTTAACTCTTTCCATTTTTTTAATTTTCCATCTTTGGTTTTTACTCCATCAATTTTTTCTACAGTTTTTAAAATATGCCCCTTCATTTCAGGCAGTGTTAAAAATTCAGCAGCAAATGCATTTTTATTAGATAAGTTATTTAATTTATGATTAATTTTATTAAATGATTCTTTTATTTCTAGTTGACTGTCTAAAGTTAAATTCTCTGAGCTTTTTTTCAAAAAACTTTCAAAAGTATTACCTACACTGGGAATCTTTTCATTTTGAATATTAAACTTATAACTTCCCAGTTGGGCAGGAAGAAAAGTTGGACTATTGGTTATAGGCTTTAATTTTAAATTAATAACTTGATCTAGGTATTCTTTTTTTAATCTATAACTTTTTTGATTTTTATCAGTTTCGGAAGTCTTAGATAATAATATCTTATCTAGTTTATTACCATCTTGCCATAGCGTCATCATACTCCAAAAATATTCAACTTGTGTTTTTATAACCCCAGGGTACATGTTAACTTGGCCTTTTAATATTTCACCAGTTCTTGGGTTTGCAACAGTTGGAGCATAACCAAGTAAGCCATTGTCTAAAGGTTCATCGATAAACATAATGAAATTATTTCTTATGTCTCCAGGATTTAATGACTCTTTTGATTTTTCAGCAATTTTTATTTGAATTCCGGCTGATGCTACTCTTAGGCCTTTATTAATATTATTAATAACGTCATAAGTTGCTTTTTTATAAAGAATATTTTTTTCTTGGTGTAAACTATCCGATAGATTAAAAACAATTTCTTTTTTATTTGGATTCCACCTATGAAGTACATATTTATTTAGTAATTTATTGTCATTAAAGCCTGTATCAAGTTTACTTTCATGGCTTTTAAAGAATCCAAATTTTTCTTGATCGTATACAGGGTAGTCAATTGTTTTATAGTCTTTTGAAGCAATACTGCTTAGTTCGATAAATGAAAAATGAACATTTACATTAAATCCCATTGATTCAAGACCAGTATAAGATTCTCTATCTTTAAAAAAGAATTTCTTTAAACAATTCCATGAAGGAGCAATTTTATAATTTCTTTTTAGTTCTATATTTAAAGCGTTCTTTTCAGATTGAAATAATACCTGACTTGGCGCAGATACTTCAGTAACACAGCTATTGTCTACTTTATCAAAATCAAGCATATTAAATTCATGTTGAACAATGCCAGAAAGTCTTGGAACAAAATATCTTTTTTCTTTCCAAGAAATTTTCTTATTTTCACCGTCATATTTTAGACAGTTGCCATGCAGGTCATTTTGACAAGAATAATCGACATATTCACCAGGAATAAAAATTACAGGATGTTTATTTGTTTCATTTTCTTTGAAGCGTGGATCTCTGTCTTCTTGATATGCTGCTAAACCATTTTTTTCCCATTTAAATTTAACGATTTTTTCACCACCTTGGTTGAAGGCTTTCGTTTCCATAACTTCTCGAGGGGCATTCTTAGTCATAGGAACATAAATAAATTCTTTGTTTTTAACATTAAAGACATTTCTATCGATAAAACTTTTATCTAAAAGTATACTTTCGGGTATTAATACTCGTTGGTTTTTTGCTAAATTAATTTTTAGATGTGTTGAGTTCTCGAAATTTGTTTCGTCTAATATTATTGAGTTTGTTTCTTTTCCGTAAATATTCGTATCTTTGATAAGTTTTCCGAACTCTTTTATTTCAAATTGAAATAATGGGATACGATTGTTTTTTGCTAGTCGTTCTAAATTAACATTAAACTTGTGTTGGTCTTTTAAAACATAGACAATTAAATTTTTTCGTGTGACTTTAAGTTCTATATTATAAATTTCACCTTCCAGAGAATTTTGAAAATTGTAATCATAAAATATCTTTTGTAGGGAGCTACTTCCTTGAACTATACTTAAGTTTCCATTTATTTTTTTTACTTTTAAATTAGTAAACTCTGACTTTTTATAAACATTTCGTTCTATATCCTTAGATATATCGAGAGGGAGCTCTTTAGCACATCCAAACATTAAGATAATTAGTAGAATTGGTGTTAATAGTTTCATTAAAACTCCCTTTTAAAATTGATATAATATTGAGATGAATAATTATTAAAAAATGAATAAGAATTTCTTAGTGAATCTGATATTTCATGGCCGATTGTTAAGATATTTTTTTTATCAAATATATATGAAATTGATTGCGAATTAAGGAAATTATCCTCTACTGATGAGTCATAAGAAAATGATTTCAGGTAACCCAAACCTAGTCCAATAGAAAAACTTTTATATGAAAAATCTCCTCCTACAACTAAAGCCAGAGTAACAGGAGTATTGAACTCACTTTGTGAGTTTAATTTATATTTATAGAAGTTATAATTAATTTGAGAGACAAGATAAAATTCATTGTATTGAACAATATGATCGTAAGTTATATTTCCATACTTAACGTCAAAATTATTGTCATTAAAAATACTTGTTGTTGGTATTGAGACACTTAAGCTACCTTTTGAATTTAATTTAAAATTATAAGGTATTGAATAACTTAATTTAATTTTTTCTAATTGCGATTGTTTTGTCTGTAGATTGCGGTTTAAATAAAAACTTCCTTTTAATGTATTTTTATTTTTAAATACTTTACTAAATGAAGCATCTAAACCTAGATTACTTTTGTGATTAGAAGTGTTTGATTTTAGTAAATCACTTTCATAGCTAATATTGACTGTTGATTTAATTGCAGATGTGTCTAAAGTTTTGACACTATCAGATGTAGTAGTATTAGCTGACACAATTTGCAAGCAATTAATAATAGATAGAAATAGTATTCTTTTTGTTTTCATATTCTTCCTTATTAAGTATTTATTTACAATTTCCGTGCCAATTAAATATAATTTGTTAGAATATCTATAAATAATTATTGGTAGTTAGCCGATAAGTTATTAAATAAACAATTTGAAGATGGTATATGGCTGTAGCTCAAAAAAATGAAGTTAAAAATGTTGAAGAGAAGATTAAGAACTTAATGGTTTTTACTACGAATAGGTCTTGGGCTCGCATGGTAAAGTCCTTGTTTCCAGTTCATAAAATTGAAACTCATGTTTGCTTCAATAGACAAAATGCAATTTCTATATTGCAGGATAATAAGTTAGATATTATTTTAACAGATGATAGTTTTAAAAGTGAAGAGATTAACTCATTTGCTAAACAAGTTAAGCGCTTTCAAAAATCAACAAATTACTTTATCTATACTAGTGATATTACTTTGATTGATACCTTGAAGAAAAATGTCTCAAATCTTGAAATTAATACATTTTTAGCGCCTGTAAACCCCGGTGAAGTTCAAAGAACCATAATTTCTAGATTATACCCAAGAACTAAAAAACAAGTGATGTATAATGTTGATTTAAACTTAATGAAAACTTTTATAACAAGTACAAATGAAGTAATGCAGGAAATGGTTGGTATTGAAGAGATGACCAATTTTTCTCCTTTTATTTTAGGTTCTGCTGGAAAAACTGTTGAACAAATTAGTATAAGAGGAAAGCTGGCTATCGATTGTCAGTACTTTAAAGGAACATTTTTTATTTGTTTTCCCGAAGAAACTTTTCTAAATATTTATGAAAAAATGATGGGAGAAAGAGAAGATGTCATCAATGATGAAATTCGAGATATGGGTGCTGAGTTTGCAAATATTATTTATGGTAAAGCTAAAAGAGTACTTAATAATGAAAACTATGATCTAGGTATGGTTATACCGGGAGTAGATTTACAAAAATCTATTAAGTCAAAGTTCGACGTTATAGTCATTCCAATGTATACAGAAATTGGTGTTTTTTATATTAAAATTGCACCCAATTATATTAAAAACGATTAGCCATTTGTTCGCTTGTTAGCAAAGCTTTCAAAGCTTTTTCATTTTCAAGCCAAATCGATTCGAGTGAATTTTTCTCATTTAAAACTGGAAATTCAAAAGTAATTACAGGAGAAGAATATTTCTCTGGCGCATATTCACCTAAAGAACCTGGAGTCGGATGATTTTCAATATCGTCGCAGATTACGTAGTTATTATATTTTGACATAAGTTCTGCTTCATCTTTACAGTCACCATTATAATTAATCATTGGCTTCCAAGAGTGAAAACTTATTATAAATCCTGGTTTGTATTTTTTAAATAAATCGACCATGAATATATTTTCTACTTCACTTAATGGCGCACTGCCCGGATTATACTTTGATTCCCTAGCAATACTTGTCCATTTAGTTGAAGGAAGGTTTCTGTTTAAATCAACACCATTTGAATTGGTTCTAGTGCTGTTTCGGTATCCATCAATATTCAGAGTTGGAATTACAATTATTGGTATTTTTGATAATGGGGAAGATTTATCATCAAATCCTTTAAGCCATTCGACAACTTTAGAGAGAACATAAATCCCTTCGGGCTCATCTCCGTGTACGCCAGCTAAAAGGTATAGATAGTTTTCCGATGTAATATCATTTATTGAAACGATAATATCTTGATTTTCTGTAGATTTTCCATCTGGTAGATTTTTAAAATTCATATATTCCTATTTTGATTAAATTGCAGCATAATAGATTTTATTTGGTAATTTGCTAAATGTGAAATAGAATTATCGATTTTTAAATCTTACTATAAGGATATTTATGAAGTCTAATGAAATTATCTTAGATAAAGAGGAACAAAAAGAATTTAATAGACAAGTGGAAACTCTTTCATTTGGAGTAGTTGAAATTACTCCAAAAGATGAATTTGATAAAATGCTTAAAAATTCAATAAAAAATAATATTCCGCTTAGAGTGAAGTGTGGAATAGATCCAACAAACCCTGATGTTCATCTCGGCCATAGTGTCCCATATACTAAAATGAGACAGTTTCAAGACTTTGGGCATATTGGTATCGTTATAATTGGTGATTATACAGCGAGTATTGGAGATCCAACCGGAAAAAATGAAGCTCGTCCATCTTTATCTAATGATTTAATAAAGCAAAACTCTCAAGATTATTTTGAGCAAATAAAAAAAATAATTGATATTGATAGAACGGAAGTTTCGTACCAATCAGAGTGGTTTGCTCAAGTAGATATGAAACAGGTTATAAAATGGGCTGCAGAAACTACTGTTGCTAAATTATTGTCTCATGAAACATTTGGAAATAGGCTAAAAGATGGGTTGCCACTGTCATTACATGAACTTTTTTATCCCGTACTTCAGGGGTTGGATTCCGTATTTATCAAAGCGGACGTTGAACTTGGGGGAACTGATCAAAAATTTAATGTTTTAATGGGAAGAGATTATCAAAAAAATAGAAATTTACGTCCTCAAGTTGCAATGTTATTGCCGCTACTAACCGGAACATGTGGTTCAGTGAAAATGAGTAAATCATTAGGAAACTACATTGGTATAAATGATCAGCCTTTTGATAAATTTGGAAAAATTATGAGTATTCCAGATATTTTAATGAGTGAGTATTATAAATTATTAGGAAGACTAACTTTTGAGGAACATAAGAGTTTGTTTGAAAAATTTGATCTTGGACAAATACATCCTAATGAACTTAAAAAAGATTTAGCTGAGTTAATTGTTGGATTTTATCATGGTAAGGATTCAGGAATTGAAATGAGGCAACAGTTTGAAAGTGTTTTTAAAAAAGGTGGAGTGCCTGAAGACTCACCCACATTTGAGCTTGTAGAAGACAAGTCAATTCTAGATCTACTAAATGATTTAGATTTAATTCCATCAAAAAAAGAAGGACGTAGATTAATTGAGCAAAAAGCAATCGGATTTGTTGATGGAGACAAAATTACTGAAGCGGCATTTGTACTAACTACACAATTAAAAGGTCAAACACTTAAAATTGGCAAGAAAAAATTTTTAAAGCTTATCTAATGAAAAAAGTAAATAAATTGATCGAAGAATTAAAAGTATTGTTAAAAGAAAATCCCAATGCATTATTTTACTTAGACGAATTGACACGTTCTTGTTCAGAAAATGCAAATAGTGATAATCAATTAACTGAAAATAACAGCGATACTGCTAACGAATCTAACAAAGAATTTTTTTATATTTATTCTGATGGAGGCTGCAGAGGTAATCCTGGACCTGGAGCATATGGGTTTGTTATTAAAGATCACCAAAAAAACTTAGTAAAAGAAGACAGTGGCTACTTTCCAAATTCAACAAATAATAAAATGGAAATGATGGCATGTATCAAGGGGCTTGACTATCTTTCTAAAAATTTTGATCTTTCTAAACTAAATGTAACCTTGATTTCAGATTCTCAGTATTTATTAAAGGGAATGAAGGAGTGGATGATAGGTTGGAAAAAGCGTGGATGGAAAAAGTCTGATAAAAAAGAACCCGAGAATTTAAATCTTTGGAAACAACTTGATCAATTTAAAACTGATATAAAAACTGTCGAATATGAATGGGTTAAAGGACATAGTGGTCATGCCGAAAATGAGCGCTGTGATGAACTCGTTAACATATGTTTGGATCAACATGAATAAATATATTATTATATTGCTAGTTTTTTTTAGTATTGTTTTTACGCAAAGTACTCTTGCTGCTAAAAATTCAAAAATCTCTAGGCCAGACTTAATTCAAGCTTACCTATGGTTAAAAACAGCAGGAGAATATCAGGTTCTGTGCAAACAGGCATACAAGTTAGCAAAATATAGAGTTGACGAATATTTATTAAAAAATAAAAACAAAAGTAATAATAAATTAGCAATTGTTCTTGATATTGACGAAACAGTATTATCAAGTGTTCCATTTTTTGATAAGTATATTAAAGATAGTAATTATTCTTGGATGGATTGGGCAAAATTAAGTCAGTCAACATTAATTCCAGGTTCTAAAAAATTCCTAAATTATGTCAAATCTTTAAATATAGAAATTATTTATGTTACCAATAGATCATTTAAATTAAAAAAAGTTACATTGAAAAACTTGAAGAAGTACAAACTTCCATTAAATAGTAATTTAGTATATTTCAAATATGGAAAAAATCATTCAAAAGAAAACCATAGGATAAAGATAAGAAAAAAATATGATGTCATTTTATATTTAGGAGACAATCTTGGTGATTTTTTAGATGTCTTAGATAATGTTTCTAAACGTAATAGTTTAGCCATTAAAGATGATTTATTTGGTGAAAAATTTATAATTTTTCCAAATCCTATTTACGGTGGCTGGGATAGAGCTATTTTTAAAAAAAGAATAAATAATTTTGATAAACGCATGAAATTTATAGAAAATAATAGTGTATTATAATTGTTCTTTTCCTAAAAATGTTTTAATCTTTTTCTAATTAATATTAAACTAAATAAAAGGGAATTTTATGAATAAGATTATTTTATTATTATTTATCTTAACAATGTCATGTAACCAACAAAACAAGTCGGGTAGTTCTGGAGCTGTTGAATTAAAAAATGATGATATGAAATCATTTTACGCAATTGGAGCAATGTTTGGTGGTCGCTTAGCTAATTTAAGTTTGAATTCAGAAGAAGTTGCTGCTGTTCAAATGGGAATTGCTGATTCTGCTTCTGGTAAAAAATTAAAAGTTGATGCTAAAGCCTATCAAATGAAAGTTCAGGCATTATTTAAAAATCGTCTAACAAAACATGCTGGAACTGTTAAAAAAGCAGGTGAAGCTTATTTAAATAAATTTATATCAAATGGTGCAACTAAAACTAAAAGTGGTCTTGCTTACAAAATAGAAAAACCAGGTAAAGGCAAAAAACCAACGGCAACTGAGCTTGTTAAAGTTCATTACAGAGGAACATTATTGGATGGAAAAGAGTTTGATTCTTCTTATAAAAGAGGACAACCCGTTACTTTTCCTTTAAATAGAGTTATTAAAGGATGGACAGAAGGTTTACAATTAATAGCTCCAGGTGGAAAAATAAAATTAGTTATTCCTTCTGATCTTGCTTATGGTGACGCTGGTCATCCACCAACAATTCCAGGTGGAGCAACTCTTGTTTTCGATGTTGAGCTACTTAGTATTGAAAAACAACCTGCAGCCCAAGCAGCGCCAAAATCACACTCAAAGATGAAGAAAAAACATTCTAAAAGTAAAAAGCATACAAAATAATATCGAATGAAAAATAAAATAAAGCGCTTTGATCTTGCTCAAGTTTGGATTAAGGAAGCGGGACAAAGAGCTTTATTTTATTACAATAAGTCCTTAGATTTCTCCTATAAAAAGGATGGATCAGTAGTAACAAAAGCTGATCTTGAAATTGAACAATTTTTAAAAAAGAAAATCGAACTCCATTTTCCTGATGACAATATTATTGGTGAAGAATTCGAATACCGTCAATCAACAAAAGCCAAATATACTTGGACTATTGATCCTATTGATGGGACTTTTTCATTTGCTCACAAGTTACCTTTATTTGGCAATTTAATAGGGCTAATGGAAGACAATTATCCTATTATGGGGCTGATTTATTGTCCTACTTTAAAAGAAGCGATCTTTACTTTAGAGGGACATAAATCAATTTGGATTAAAGATGATATTCAACAAAACTTTTCTTCCACCTATAATGAGGATTTAAGAAATTGCATAATTTCTTCAAGTGGCTTAGAGCTTATTAAAACAAAGAAAACTAAACGTTTCTACGCAAACTTATTAAATCATGTAAAGTTTGAGCGTTCTTTTGGAGATTGCTATGGCCATTTGTTAGTGGCTACAGGAAGGATTGATTTTATGTTTGATCCTAAGCTTAAAATATGGGATTATGTTCCATTAATTCCAAACTTAAGAGCTGCTGGTGCTGAATTAATTACAATAAACACCTATAAAGATAAATCGATTGCTGCTGTTTCATGTAGTTTAGGGCATCAAGAATTTATAAATAATCTCCAGAAATTAAGTCTAAAGAATCCCATTAAATTTTAGATTGATTAAAGTCTTAACTTTAAAAGTGTATAAAAAAATTAAAACTTATTAGAAATTCACGCAAAAAAAAGGAGAGTTAAATAACTCTCCTTTTATATCTATATTATAATTTTATTTTATTAGATTGTTGCAGGTTTGTACCAGCATAATGGTCTGTTTCCTAACTTGTCTCCATTTGCTCTTGAGCAAATATTTAAGTTAGCATCAGATTTACTTACGTCAGCATATGGGTCAACATCACATAAAGATCCTTGATAATAAGTATCAAGTCTACACTGAGGTGCTGGGTGATTGTCATTAGTTTTAGTAACAACGTTAGCATCAGGAGTAGAAAAACTTAATGGTGTTCTTAACTTTCTTAAAGCTTTAAATAAATTTCCTAAACTAAGTCCAGCCATTGAACCCCTTTCACAAATTGCCACATCTTGAGCATTGTTAAAGTTTTCAGAACAAGCAGTTTTAACTTCACTAGGAACATTCATAGTTGCCATTAATGAAATATTATCTTCTTTTTCAAATACTTTTTTCATACATTTTGCACCAGCCCAAAAGTCAGCTTGACCTTCGTTTGAAGCCCAAGAAGAACCAAACCAGCTAGCTTTCTTAGGTGCTCCACCAATGTGGTGACCAATTTCGTGACAAATAACATATGTGAAACCATCTTTTGTGATTGCTTCATGTCTTGCTAGTCCACCAAACATTGAAACTTTCCATGTAGTTCCTTGTTGTTGAGCATAAGCATTAACAGTTCCATCATCCCATTTTCTTTCAACTACTAATTTTCTTTTTTTAGCAGCGATAATAGGTGCATAAATTGCAGATACTTTATCAATTACATCATTGAAATCAGCTTCAGTAATTGAGTTAATTGATTTTACATTTGCTGGAATATAAAGATTATTATCTTCAACAATACCAGTTGTTCCTTTTTCGTCACAAGCAAAACTTGGACTAATTGCTAACATCATTGACGCAACAAGACTTAATACACTTCCCTTTATCATCATATTCCCTCCGTTGATAATAACGCTCTAAATTTATGAGCTGTTCAGTATTCTTGCGTGAAATAAATTGCTTGTCTATTTATAATTAAGTATTAGACTCAAATGTAAGAAGATATTAGATCTCTGTAAGAAAAGTAAAAATTTTGACACGTATTATGTATAAGTTAGTTGTTTTCGCGCCGCGTACACATTCAGATATTATAAAAAAAGAATTATTTAAAATTGGTGCTGGTAGGCAGGGGAATTACGATAATTGTTGTTTTGAGACTGTTGGAATTGGACAGTTTCGGCCGCTCAAAAAGAACAATGCCTTTATTGGCACCACTGGAGTAAATGAATACGTATCAGAAGTAAGAATTGAGTTTTTAATTGAAAAATCAATATTGATAGACGCTATTAAAACTTTAAAAATAAACCATCCATACGAAGAACCAGCCTATGATGTCATTAAACTCGAAAATTTTTAATAGACTTTACGTCAGTACTGATAAGTCTTGGCATAATTTATGGTTAGAAATTGAAAAAAAAGATTATTTTGAAAACCTTTTTTCAAATGTTGAAAAATTATATGCTAATAAAACCACGTATCCTAGACAATCAGATTTATTTAAGGCATTTGAACTCACTTCTTTTAAAAATTTAAAGGTAGTAATCCTAGGTCAAGATCCTTATCACGGAAAAGGGCAGGCTAATGGCCTATCTTTTTCAGTAAATGATACGATTCAAATACCGCCTTCCTTAAAAAATATTTTTAAAGAGATTAATTCTTCCTTAAATCTAAATTTATCTGAGCATGGCGACTTAACACTATGGAGTAAAAGAGGAGTATTACTCCTTAATAGTGTTCTTACTGTTGAACATTCAAAGGCTGGTTCACATAGTAAAATTGGCTGGCAACAATTTAGTGATGATGTTTTAAGCTATATAAGTGCTCATAAGAAACAATGTGTATTTATGTTATGGGGGAGTTATGCACATAAAAAAATCCCATTAATTCTCAATCAGGATAGTCATCTTATTTTAAAGTCAGTGCATCCGTCTCCCCTTTCTGCTTATAGGGGGTTTTTGGGGTGTGATCATTTTATTAATTGTAATTCATTCTTAAAAAAACATAATTTAAAAGAAATAAATTGGGATTTATCAATATGAAGAATAAACTTTTAATAATACTAATTATAACTTTTCAAATAAATGCTTTTGCTCAAAATAAATCATTTAAAGGTAATGAAAAGTTTTTTAAAGATTTACAAAATCAACTAAAAAATGATCAAGCAGACTTAAATAAAATGTTCGAAAAAGATGTTGATAAAATGAATCGTGTGATTGAAAGCTTAAGAAGTAATTTTTTTAATAATCTTGATGATATTTTTAAAAATGGAGGAGACTCTCTCCTCAACGGTTTAAGATTTAAAACTGGTTCAGATATTGTGACTCATTGGAAAAGATTTCCCAATAAGCATATTTTTAAAATTCATTTAAATAAAGAACAAAAAAATATGCCAATTGACATAAATATAAAAAATAATAAAATAATTGTTAAAATGAGCGTCAAAAGCAAGAGTAGAATTTATAATTCAAAGCTTGTTGAAATAATACCTGAAAATCTTAATTCGATAGAAGCTAAAATTTTAAAAAATGGTAATATTATTTCAATCATATTTCCTGTTATACAAAGAAATAGCAAAAAAAATAATTTTAAGCCAATACCATTCAACAGAAAGAATTCAATCTAAATAATAGTGACTTTATATTTATTAAAACTATCCAATAATAAGCTCTATTGAAAAGCTCTGAATATAACTGCTAACATACCGTTTTCATATAAATATACTTCTTCGTTTACATGCTCATTTTGCTCAAGTTCTATTGGAGATCTTCCGATTAGATGAAGAGGTTAAAATGAAAATAAAATTTTTATTCTTATTTATCATTGGTATTTACTTTGTAAGTTTGCGAAGTGGACTAATGGCAATTGAAAACAGTGATTATTTTAAAGCAAAAAGATATGAATTTCCAATTAAGAAAATTGCTATAATAAGTACAAAGGATGGATTTTATCCTCAACGAATTGTCTTAAAAGAAGGAGAAAAATTAAAAATATTTCTAACTTCAATAAAACAAAATGGTTGTTTTTTTATGGCTAAAAAAAATATTTTCATTTCAGCTAAAGAAAATACAATAACAGAAAAAGACATCTTTTTTGAAAAAGCTGGTAATTATGAGTTTAATTGTCCTAGTACTCATTCAAAAGGCCAGATTATTGTTTTATCAAAAAAGAAAAAAGACAAAAGTATTACTAGGAAAATTGCCTCGGAACCAAAAGTTAAAACTTGGATTCCGAGAGATTATTAGTTTTAACAGTTAGGGATTAAAAATGTCAGTTTACACAGATGCCATTAAAAATTTTTTATCACCAATAGGGGATCTTTTAGATAACCCAGATGTTTCTGAAGTTATGATTAATGGATATGATGAAATTTTTATTGAAAGCAAAGGACTAGTTTATAAATCTCCGAATAAATTTTCATCTGAAGACGCTTTATTATCAGCAATGAGAGCAATTGCTCAGTCTGTAGGGCGAATAATTGATGCCGATAACCCTAGACTAGACGCTAGGTTGCCTGATGGTTCTAGAATACATGTTGTATTGCCTCCTATGGCGAGAAATGGAACAACTGTTGCTATAAGAAAATTTTCAAATGAGAAACTTACTATACAAGATTTAATAACATTTGGATCTGTTTCAGCAACAGCAGCACGGTTTTTAGACATATGTATTCATCTTGGTAAAAACTTAATTGTTTCTGGTGGTACTGGTTCTGGAAAAACTACTATGTTAAATGTTTTAGGAGGTAGAATTCCTAAAACTCAACGATTGTTAATTATTGAAGATGCTGCAGAACTACAAATACATGCTGAGCATGTTGTTAATTTTGAAACACGAAAAGCTGACCCAACCCATGGTACAACAGAGGTTACAATTGCTGATTTAGTAATTTCGGCTATGAGGCTACGACCAGATAGGATAATAGTTGGAGAAGTAAGAGGCCCGGAAGCATTAGATTTAATCCAAGTTATGAATACAGGTCATGATGGAAGTATGGGAACTGTTCACGCCAATAACCCCGAAGATGCATGTACGAGACTCGAAACACTATGTTTAATGGGAGACACAAAAGTTCCCGCAGAGGCTATTAAGAAGATGGTGGGGTCTGCTATGCAACTCATTGTTCAGTGTAGCCGTTATCATGATGGTGGGCGTAGAACATCACATATTTCTGAAATTTTAGGAATTGATAATAATGGTAACTATATCTCGAGAGATATCTTTAGATGGGTACAGACTGGAAAAGATCCAGATACAGGAAAATATATTGGAGAAATGATTCCCTGTAATTATGTACCATCATTTTTTGAAGATATTATTGTTAACAAACTACCTTTTCCTAAAAGTAATTTTATAGCTCCCGATTGGTATGCTGATCAAAAAAAGAAAGCTGCTTAATCTAAAACATTAATAAATTCTGTCATTGATTTAGATATCGCGATCGTTTTAACTGTGTTTCCATTATAGTCTTTAATTTCTTTATCAATATTGTATTCAAGTAAGAGTTTAAATATCTCTAAATTTTTCTTTGATAATAGGTAATGTAAGTAGCTTTGATTTTTATCAATTCTTGTTTGTATTAAATTTTCATCAATTGACATAATAAAGTTTATCAAATCTATGTGAGAATATTTGATTGCATAAAATAAAGGCTGTAATCCTTTATTGTCTTTTACTTTTAATGAACAATTTTGTTTAATTAGGAGGTTAACAGTTTCCACATCTCCTGAAATGCAAGCATAATGAATAGCTTGTTTTCCATCTCTTGACTTCAAATTAGGGTCTATTTTAAAGGCTAAAAGCTTTTGTAAAGTTTGAGGGTCTCCCTTTAATGAAATTTTCATTAATGCATTCATTCCATTAATATCTCGAGACTTTAAATTATTTAATATTTTTTCTGAATTAGCTTTATTAATACTTTCTTGATTTTTTTCAGCTAATAGTTCTAGCTCCTCAGTATAAGTGAAAACTTTTTTTATAGAGGAAATAATATCGCCTCTAACAAAAGGTTTTTTTAAAGTATTTTTAACACTTGGCCATTTATTTTTGATTGAATCTGATAATTTTTGATTAAGGTGAGCACTCATAATTATAACTGGAATATGATTATATTCTTTATTGCGAAGTAGTTTTGCGATATCTTCACTTGTTTCATTATTACCTAAGATAATATCTAAAAAAATTAGGTCGAATTTTTCTTTTTGAAGTAATTCTTCAACCTCATATTTGGTTTTAATTGATTTGCACTTAATTCCTTGTTGAGACAGTCTTAGAGTAATAATGTCAAGAATTGATTCATCATCATCAATCACAAGTACTTTTTTACATAATTCTCTTATATTATTCATTTTAATTCTATCTTAAGTTATTTTGCTATTTATTGTAATTGTAGAGCAATATTTACTAGTTCTTTATTCTAATGTTTTAATTTGATATTATAAGCATGTGAAAAATATGCTAATAATTTTACTTTTTTGTTTTTGCTCTCAGAGTGTTTTTGGAAGAATAATTATTGATATTTCTTCAAACATTACTTCATATGCTGAAAAAATAACTGGTGCAGGAAGTAATCCTAACAAATATAGTAACTCGGCAAATCGATTTTCCTTAACTTCTGAAATTGATGGGAGCGGAAAGTATCGATTTGGCTTTAATTATGAAATATTATCGAGAACTTATGGAAAAGATACTTTGTCTTTAACTAATATGGGGCCCAAAATCGATATGTTTAGTGGACCATTTTATTTAACTTTAGCTTGGTTTCCCTATTCCCAAGGTAAAAGAAAGATAGGTGCTGACACAGAGACTATTTCTGGATGGGGATATTTAGCAGGTGTTGGATATGTAAAAAAAATTACCAAAGTATTATCAGTTGGAGGTAGCTTTAACTATGCTAGCCTTTCAGTAACAAAGAAAACAACTGCAGCTAACGTTACTTCAAAGGTCACTGAATCATATTCTTTTATGTATCCAATGTTAGAGTTTAAATTATCATTTCGATAAGATTAAAATATTGTTGAATTTTCTAATAACCACTTTCTACAAGCAAATCTAAGTTCAGGACTGCTATTGTCATAGGATAAATCAAGATGAAAATGGTCATTATGTTTTTCATAATGCGTTACAGAAAATAGGAGAGGTTTTGAAGTACCGTAAATCTCATTTAAAATTGGACCTGTAATATAAAACACTTGTCCAATATCTAGAAAATTTAAGCTTTTTACTTTTAATTTATATTCAGTTAACTCAAGAAGATTAAAATATAAGGAAAACTCACACGGAGAATCTTTTTCGTCTATTGAATAAAGAGGTAAAGTCTTAGTAAGTTCACGTAAATCTAAAAATTTTTCAATTTTACTAAGAAAAATTGCATCATCTAAAGGTTTGGAAATAAAATCATTGGCACCTAGTTTAAATGCTTTTTCAATATCCTCAGAGGTGCTTCTTCTCGATAAAACAAAAATGGTTATATCATTGCCTTTTATTTTTCTTATCGCTTGTATAAGCTGAAATCCTGCTCCTGAAGCTATATCTAAATTTAAGTCAATAAGACATAGATCAGGATTGTTTTCTTTTAATTTTTTTAAAAATTTCTCAGGAGACTTTGTAACAGAAGATCTAATCCCAACTTTATTTAATAATAATTTTAAATATGAATTAAAGTCATCATCATCATCAATTGTAATAATGTATTTATTAATGGCTTTTTTCATGTTTTTAAAATACCTCTTATTTTCATTGTATTTTTTTCACGAAGACCTAAAAGAACTAATTCAGTATAATATGATTTTGTTTCTGCTAGTCTGCTGCCTCTAAAAATTTGTATTCTTAAATTATCAAAACCTAATTTATTAACTAGAAACTTTGAATTAATTTCTAATTGTTGATTGTTATTAAACTTGACGCTTGAAAGAAGAAGAGCTGAGATTTCATTTATCTTAACTAGATCACCTTTCATTGTGGCCTTTAATCTTCTCGTGTCCTTAAATAAGTAATTATGACCATAATTTTTGTTAAAAAACTCTGTATTTGTTTTTCTTAATGTTGTTGCATTTACTGGAAAGGTAATATAATTTGCTATATTTAATTTTTGAAATTGTTTTTTAATTTTTTCCTTTTCAGAGCCAATAATTATTTTAGGTATTTTATGTAAAATATTATGTTGATCAATAGAAGTTAATATGGAAAAGAATAATTTATTCTGCTCTTTAACAATAAAATAAATAATTGATGGAGGATTACTTAGAAGATATTCTGATAAATTCTCTAATGAAGCAACTGTATAAGTATTATGCCCAAGATTTTGAAATATCTTAATTGTCGTTTTGATGTCTTCATGACTATCGCCTATAATTAAAATGTCGTGTTTAATTTTATTCATATTTAATTTCATAGTTTGACATAAATTCGTTAAAATTTTCAATACAATTTATTATTTCTTCATGTTTTTTTTGTTCAGCAGAGATTTCTAGTTCATGACCTATTTTTCCTAAATAATCAAACCCATAAGAAGGAGCATTTCCAGAAAGCTTATGGCCTATTACTTTAATTTCTTCATATTGATTTTCGTTTATATACTTTTGAAGTTGTAAAAGGTCATTTTCTCGATTTGCTATAAAATTGGGAACTATTTCTTTGATATCTTTATCTATTGTTACCACATATTTCTTTGTCATAATTATACCTATTGATATTTGTTTTATTTAATTTTACAATATATTACATATGGTACAAGTATTATTAATTGATGACGATATAAGTGTTCAAGATCTTGTAAAAGTTAAATTGGGAGCTATTTTTAATATAGTAGTAGCAAGCAGTTTAATGGATGCAAAACAATTTATTATGTCAAATACACCGGATATTATAATTTTAGACGAGACTTTACCTGATGGTTTAGGTTCTGATTTTTTAGAAAAGCTAAACTCTAAGTATAATATTCCCGTTATCATGCTTACCGCTGATAAAAATATTGTTTCAAAAAGAAAAGCTTTTTTACATGGTGCTGTTGATTATATAACAAAACCTTTTGACCCAGAAGAACTACAGTTAAGGATTGACGCTAGACTAGTTAATATCATTGATGGTGTTATTTGTGATTTAAGTTTCGATTTAAAAATACAAAAAGTTGAACTAATTTCAGAAAATAGTTCAAAAAATAGTGCAATTGATTTGACTCCTGCTGAATTTAAGATTTTATACTTATTAGTTGATAATAAAAATAGAATTTATAATCGTGGTGATATTATAAGTGAAGTATGGGGAGAAGATCACTTTATCGATGAGAGAACTATTGATCAGCATATTAGTAAAATAAGAAAAAAAATAACCTTAAGCAAAGTAGAAATTCATTCTAAGCACGGAAAAGGTTATTTTGCAAAATGGTAATACTTTTAGATTGATTTTATTAATATATCTAAAGCTTTAGCATGATTACTTTTTGAATATTTATAAGTTAGATATTCCAATATTTCATTTAATGAAACTTTTGAAAATCCATAAACAAATATATGCTCAATTAATTTGTTTGTTAAAAAAAATAAACTACTAATAATTGGCACTTGTTTTGATAAATCAGGATTAATTTGATCACAGTGATGAAGATCAATAATATAATCAGCCTCCTGAATTGTGTTAAAGTAATTAGCAGTCTTTGAAGCTAATTCAATATGTTTCTTAAAATAAATTTTTTGTTCATTGGACAAATTAAGGTAAAAATCAGAATTAATTTGTTCTATTAAAGGAAATTTATCTTCGTCTAAATATAAGTCAAAAACTATTGATGATAACAGAATTTTTTGAAAATTTTTATTTCCAGTCCATTTATTCATATTTTTACTTATGTTAAATAAAATTAGAACGAGGAGTGAAGCCCGTTCGTAATAATCAATATGCTCTAGTGGAAAAGAAAATAAATATGTTTTATTAAATGTTTTAGAGTTGTTTTCAAAAAATTTCATTAAAAAATTATTATAATTAATAATCAAATCTTTTATACTATCGTTTGGGCCAATAAATTTTAAATAATCTCCTATAACGCTAAAAGTTAGTGTTGTTAGTTTTGCGATATCTTTAAAATTTATAACATTTTTTAATTGTATTCTTTCTTGAATTTTACTTAATGTTTCCTCAAAAAATAAGCTTTCATTTTGTTTTTCAATATAAATTGAGTAAATATTTTTTTGTCTTAGGTTTGCAATAATGCGTTCATTTAATTTCGCATTTTTGTTTAAATAATATCGGTAATCTTTGTCATCTAAGTGAATATAGAAGTCACAAGGGCACAGTGTAAATAAAAACATATTTCTGATGTTGATTTTAATTACTTCTGTTTTTTGAAAAGTTTTAATAATGTCACTAGTATCGAGAAGATCTAATATTAAATTTCGAATTCTTTTTAAAGAATATAAATTACTTTCAGTATCAATAAATAGAACAATTGTATCACCAATTATATTTTTGTTTTTTTCTAATTTCTTTTTAATTATTAAACTATTGGTAATTATTGTTTTAAAATTATATTTTTTTAAAAAGTTTTGAATATCCTCTTCGACTTCATCAAACTCAAGAATAGGCAAAGAAATAATTAATATCTGGCGTAATCTTTTTTTAATGTCTATGTTATTGATATTATTTTTATCAATTGGTGGGAGTAGTTCAACTCCTGCAATTTCAGAAAAAACTGTTTCCCAGTTTAAGAAATTATCAGTTGTGGAAATAGCATGAACTTTTATTTTTTCATTACTCATGATTTATCATAGTCTAGTTTTGTTAAGCTTAATAATGAAAAATTCACATATTGATTAATAACATTAAAAATTCGTTCAAGTTCACCAACAGGATAGTTCTTATGAATAAATAACTGATGATATCTCTTACAATTTTTTACATAATATAAATTGTCAAAATAATGATTATATTGAATGGAATTCATTAATTCATCTTTTTTGTTTATAAAGCATACTGAATTATTTAATAATACTGAATAATTTTTAGGATTATAGTCTTTATATAATAGAAAAACAGCTTTGTATTCTCCTATCGTGCAATGATTTTTTAGTTGTTGTTCTTGTGTATTCTTACTTTTAACTTTTAAATGATTCATAAAAGATGGAGTTTTTTTAGAAAGAGAAAGAAGTAAGAATGTTCTTGTATTTAATTTAACAAGAGGAGCGAAAAGTAAATATTTTGCAATTTTTAAATTTAAATTTTTAATTGAATTATATATTGAAAGATAAATTGGCAAAGCCATAGAATTTATTATTAAGATATACTCAAAGCCATTATTTATTTCTACAAACTGTTCGTATAAATTTTTTTTCCATTCATTTAAAATTGCTTGTGGATTATTGGAGCTCGAGCTTCTTTTTTGTGAATTAAATTCAATTATTTCAATATTAGAAAACGTATTTATAAATTTTGATATGGATATTACCGACTGATTTAGTCCGTTAATTGTTATTATTTTGATTTTCATATGACTTTTAATATTTATTATAGTTAACTATATAAGTATATATTTCAAGGAGTAAAGATGAATAGGTATTTGTTAACATTAATTACTACATTATTAATTTCAATTAGTTCTTATGCTTCTACGGGAACATTAATTCATAAAATTCTACCTGGAAGCTTACATAAAGATGGAAGGCTAGAAATTAGTAGTGAATATCTTAATACAAGCTCATTTAAGGCAATCTTTAAATATAATGTCGTTACAAGGCTGCTCGTTCCTGCTCCTAAAAAACTCAAAAATGGCGTACATTCAGTAGTACTTCCTATCGAATTTCATACAAGAGAAGGATATGAACTTCTTGCAACAGAAAAAGAATTAAGTAATAAGCAGGCTACCTTAAAATTTCTAGGTTTTGTTGACTATAAAGGTCTAGTTAATGTTTATAAAATTCAAATTAGTCCAATTAGTGGAAAATGGGGGGCTGTGTTGTACTATCATCCCAATATTGCAGGTTTAGGTTGGGTGAGCGCTGAGTTAACAATTAATAAGCTTCCTTTAATTGGAAAATATACACTGAAATCTGAACTAAATTCGCTATTCTAGGCTATTAAAAGCTTCATCATTCCTAAAGACTATTATTTTAAATCCGATAAGATAAACGTATGAAAGTATTACATTTAGGAAAATATTATTATCCATTTGTTGGCGGTATTGAGACTGTTCAAAAAAATCTATGTGAAGGGCTTTTTAAGCATCATATCGTTTCTGATATTCTAGTTTCTAATACCTGCAATAAATATTCTCATGATTATGTTAATAACGTGGAGGTCTTTAGAGTCCCAAGACTTTTTACTTTGTTCTCTCAAGCAATAAATTTAACATTATTTAGCACACTAAAAAGTAAAATTAATGATTATGATATTATTCACGTTCATTCACCCAATCCACTGGCCGAACTTATCTGTTTATTTTTACCAAAACATATTCCTATTGTTGTTACCTATCATAGTGATGTTGTAAGACAAAAATTTTTACTTAAGTTTTATAAGATCTTATTAGATAAATTTTTACAGCGTACCAATAGAATAATTGTCGCTACGGAAAATCATATTAAGTATTCTTTTATACTTCCTAAATATAAAAATAAGTGTGAAATTATTCCTTTTGGGATTGCTCATAAATTTAATAGAAATGAGATAGTCAAAGATTATCAAAATGAATTAAAAAATAAATATGGCGATTATTGTATTTTTGTTGGCCGACTTGTGTCCTATAAAGGTATCGATATTTTAATAAGGGCTGCAAAATTAGCTAACCTTAAAAATAAAAAAATACTGATTATTGGAGAAGGGCCTTTAGAAAATGAACTACAACAATTAATTGATTATAATAATTTATCAGAAAATGTTGTACTACTTGGAAAGATTAAAGATAACAATTTGTTTAGTGCTTTGTTTAAATCGAGCAAATTTTTAGTATTACCATCAATAACAAATAATGAAAACTTTGGAATGGTACAATTAGAGGCAATGGCTGAGTCTAAAGCAGTCTTAACGACAAATTTAAAATCAGGTGTGCCATGTGTAGGAATTGATGGACAGACATCATTTTTAGTTGAACCTGGAAATATAGAACAACTTGCCGAAAAAATTAAGTTACTTTTTGAAGATTCTGAAAGATGTATAAAAATGGGAATTCAAGGTAAGATAAGATTTGATAAATACTTTACACAAGAAAAAATGGTAGATGATCATATTACTTTATATAATAATTTGTTAAAGAATTCTAATATTATAAAATTTAAAAAATCAGCGTAAATTTAATTTTTTACGAACGTCATTGTACATTTTTGCATGTTGAAAATCATTTAAGTTTGCATGTAAGTCATTACAAGATTTTTTTTGATTTTTATTATAGCACAGGTTTCTATCTCTCTTTAGACGAGTTAATTGCTTTAGTCTTTTACATGAATACCCTAGTTTTTTTTCACATGAGGATTTTGCAATTTTGATTGTTTGTTCAAGAGAAGTTATTTTATTAAAATTATAAAAAAATAAATTACAAGATTTTGGAGATTCTAATAAACATCCTTTTTTTATTGCCTTTAAAAATAACTCACTCTTGTCAGAGATATTATTAGCCAACAAATAACAAGTTTTTCCCATCTCTTTTTTTAAACATGCGTTTTGTAAAAAAGAAATTAATTCGTCATTATTACTGCTGGTATTTATAAGTAAATTAGCTTTTAAAATATATATTTCTTCATTAGAGTTATTGGCACAAGATTTATTAAGTATTTCTAAATTTTTTTTAAAATAATGAATTGAGTTATAATACTGTAGAACCCTTTTACAATTATCCACATTTCCCTTTATACAAGATTTTTCACTTTTAACTTCATCTATTTTTAATAAAGGGGGTAATGAGTTTTGAATATATTTAAACAATGCAAAACCAAAGATTAAAAGTAGAACAACAAGTATTGCTATTAAAAATGATTTTATATTTAATTTTATTTTTTGAATAAGAGTTGTTCTATTTAGAACAATTCTCTTATATGTTTTGGTCACACCGTTATAGGTTAGTACTAAAGAAAAACTAATCGTTGAGGCTTGATTAAACAGTATCTGTACTTTATTATCATATGTTTTATAGAAATTGGGGCCAATATTTATAAGCTGATGTTTCTTTTCTTCATTATTTTGACTGATTATCACATAAAGTGAGTTTTCATTTTGGGTTATTAAAATTTTATCATTCTTGTTTACACTATTTAAATTTTGAAATTTATAAATACCACAGTATTTATTTAAAGATACTGTCATATTTTATAGTCTGAATTTTTATAAAAAATAACCTCTGGAAATTTTTCACTAGCAAGGTTTAGGTCCCAGGCCGTTTTGTATGAAAAACATAATCTTTTTTTATGATCAAGAACAATGTTATTTGAATAGCGGTCGATGAAATCTTTTTCTGTTTTTTCATCTGGAAAGGTTACCCACCTGACACCGTCAAGAATAACAGATTCAAATTCTCCGCCTACATTATACTCTTCATTTAGTCTTGCTTTTACAACTTCAAATTGAAGAGCACCAACAGCACCTAATATTTTTTCGTTAGTGTATTTTTTACTAAATAATTGAACCGTTCCTTCTTCTGATAATTGAATCAGTCCTTTTTCTAATTGTTTTCCCTTTAAAGGATCTTTTAATATTACTCTTCTAAATAATTCTGGAGCAAATGATGGTATCCCTGTAAATTGAAATTGTTCACCACTAGTAAATGTATCACCAATTTGATATTTTCCTGTATCATGTAAGCCAATAATATCTCCAGGATATACCGTATCAACAATCTCTCTGTCATTTGCTTGAAACATTAGAGGTGTTGCTATCTTTATGTCTTTACCTGTTCTGACATGAAATAATTTATTACCTTTACTAAAAACACCCGAACAAACTCTTAAAAATGCGATTCGATCTCTGTGTCTTTTATCCATATTGGCTTGAATTTTAAAAATAAATCCAGAAAAAATTGGATCATTTGGAATAAGTACTTTTTTATCAGAATCACTTTTATAGGGAGGTAAAAGAACACTTTTTTCTAATGGCCCTGGGGCATTTATTGATATTGATTCAATAACTTCTTTAACACCAAAATTATTAAGAGCGGAACCAAAAAATACAGGAGTTTGAATTCCTGCAAGATATTCATTTTTATCTAATGGAGGAATAAGACCTTCTAACATTTCGAGATCTTCTTTTAATTTAGTTAGTAATTCTTCACCTATGTATTCTAAAACAGCAGTAGAATCAAGATCGCTAGCATCTATTATATGAGGTGAAAATGGATCGGAGCTTTCTTTAAAACTATATATTGTTTTATTACTAATATTATAGACACCTTTAAAACTTACACCATCTCCAATAGGCCAAGTTTGAGGAATACATTGTATTGAACACTTTGTTTCAACATCATCCATAAGTTCAAATGGATCCATTGAGTCTCTATCGAATTTGTTCATGAAAGTAACGATTGGAGTGTCCCTCATTCTACAAACATCCATTAGTTTTTGTGTTTGCTCTTCTACTCCTTTTGCGGAATCAATCATCATTAGCACAGATTCAACAGCAGTAAGTGTTCTGTAAGTATCTTCAGAAAAATCTTTGTGGCCTGGAGTATCTAATAAATTAATAAGACGATCTTTGTAGGGAAAGGTCATAACGGAAGAAGAAATTGAAATTCCTCTTTCTTTTTCAATACTCATCCAATCTGATTTTGTGAATGTACCCTGTTTAGATTTTACTTTTCCTATTTCTCGAATAACTTGACCAAACCATAGTAACTTTTCGGTCATTGTCGTTTTTCCGGCATCAGGATGGGAGATAATAGCAAATGTAGCTCTCTTTAAATCTTTATACACTTTTTACATCATTTGTTTTTTCATTAATTAGTTTAATAATTTCGCTAATGGTAAGATCGTTTAATTCACTGGCTTCAATTCCCTTGTAATCAGGAAGTGATAGAATTATTTTACTATCTGTTAGAATTAATTCTTTGTTAGCTTTAACCTGATCAACATTACCAACTGGAGTTAAATGGGGCGCCGTTTTTAATAACTCAGGCATTTCATTTATAATATTTTTTATTGTTTTTATAATCTCAATAAAACGATCTAATTCTTTTTTTGAAAATGATTCTGTAGGTTCTATCATTAAGCCATATTGTTCAGGGAAGGAGACCGTTGGAGCATGTGGTCCAAAGTCTAGAAAGAGTTTGCCAATTTGACCTATTATTTTGGATTTTGGAATTCCATTTTGTTCTAAGTGTTTAAACTGTTCTTCTGAAATTGTTATAATAAACTCATGTAATCGGTGATTTGAATTACAATTAGAAGGTAAAATAGGAAAATCTTCTTTTAAATGTTTAAGTAAATAGTTACTTGCTAAAACCGCATGTGATGACATTTTTTTTACACCAATATTACCTAAAACTTTTAAATAAGTCAGAGCTCTTACTTTGTGTGCAAAATTACCAAAATTTCGATGAGTACTACCAATTGTTTTTGAAGATATTTTTATTTCAAATTCATTGTCAGTTGAAATGTTTAGATTTTTTATTACTTGGATACCAGGTAAAAAATCTTCTAGTTTATTACTAACGGCAACAATAGCATCACCTGGACCACCACCTCCATGAGGGATAGTGAAGGTTTTGTGTAAGTTGCTATGAACGGCATCTACTCCCATCTTTTGGAGATCAACGATTTCTGAAATTGCGTTTAGATTTGCCCCATCCATATACATTAGTCCATCAACATTATGTATTTTTTCTGCGATTTCTTTAAATTGTTTTTCAAATATTCCACTCGTGTTTGGGTTGGTAATCATCATACCTGCAACTTTTGATCCATTCTCTTTTAGGTAATGTTCAAGTTCAGATATTGAAATTTCGCCTTCAGTCGTTTCTTTAAGTATGTGTATGTTAAATCCAGCAACAGTAGCACTTGCGGGATTTGTACCATGAGCCGACGAAGGAATTAAGATAATGTTTTTTTCTAGGTTGTTTTTATTATTGTGATATGCCTGAAACATTTTTAAGCCAACTAGCTCTCCTTGTGCTCCTGCTAATGGTTGTGTTGTTACAAAAGGAAGATTTGTAATACTTTTAAAAGCCTCTTGGATTTCAAATAACACTTCCAAGGAACCTTGGATGTCGGAAGTAGGTGATTGAGGGTGAATATCAGTAAAGCCAGGAAGTGATGCTGCGTATTCATTTAAGAATGGATTATACTTCATTGTACACGAACCAAGGGGGTAGAGGTTTTCATCTGTACCCATATTTAGAGAATTTAGCTTGTTATAATATTCTTTTATTTCATCTAAACTAAAGTCTGGAATTAAAACTTTGGAAGTTCGTAAATAATTATTATCAATTTGAAGTTTTTCTTTATTAATATCATCACTATTTTTGGTGCAGAATTTATTTAATAAATTTTCAAGTAGTATAAAATCTTTTTCTTCATGAATGTCGCTAAAACTTAATTTTAAATATTCAAAATTATCATTGAGTCGATTTGATACATTAATGCCTAAGTTTAATCCACCATCGGCGAAGTTCTTTAAAAGTAATTCTAGGTCACCAGAATATTTTAAAGTGAATTCATTATAATAAGCAGGTAAACTAGGAGGATAATTAAATTCATTATATGATGTAAGTAGATTTAACGCATTTGTTGCATTTTTAAGTGCTTTTGTGTGAGACTTTTCTAGTCCTTCATTTCCTCTATTTAATAGAGCTGCTCCAGCTAATGTAGCTATAAAACTTTGATTTGAACAAATATTGCTTGTCGCTTTTTCTCGTCTTATATGCTGCTCTCTTGTGGACAAAACCATACATAAGGCTTCAACACCTTTATTGTCTACAGTCTTACCAATGAATCTTCCTGCTGTTTGTCTAATATTAGTTTTGTTTTGAGCATTGTATCTAATTCCAAAGATACCTAGTCCTGGGCCTCCAAAATTTGGACCTATTGCTAAATGTTGTCCTTCTCCAACAAACATTGAGCAACCATTTCCACTTTGTCCGTATTCATTTGGTGGAATTAAACCATTGTTTCCAAGAAGCATAATATCAATTATGGCAATTGATAATAATTTATTTTCTTCGCAAAAGTCTGTGTAAAAATTTACATCCTCTAGAAAACCTAATGAGTTCGTTTGTGAAAATGCAATTGCAGCTATTTCATTATTTTCTGAACATATTTTTTTTATTCTATTTTGATCAACAAGTCCTGTTTCTTCACAGCAGTGAGTATATAGAAATGTTAGATTAGTATTTTTTGACATTGTTTCAAGAACTAATTGATCTTGAGGTAAAATTCCTGCAACAAGCACAGTATATTTCTTTTTTATTCGCATAGCTGTTTTACACGCTTCAAATAAAGCTGTTGATCTATCATATAAAGATGCATTGATGGCTTCAAAACCTGTCAGTTTAGAAATTAAATTTGAATACATCCAAAGTGTATTTAATGTACCCTGAGACCTTTCTGGTTGATATGGAGTATAGGCTGTTACTAGATTTCGAAGAGAACATACATAAGGAACTATTTCTTGTGTTTTATAATTCTGTAATGAATCCCCAATAAAACTAGGTTTGATTATATTTTTCTTGGAAATATTTTCCATTTCTTTTTTTGTTTCATCATAACTTAATGGGGCGGGGAGAGTTGTTGATGATTTTTTTAAATTTTTTGGAATATGACTAAAAAGTTGATCAGTATTATCTATATTTAATTCATGTAAGGAATCTGATTCATCTTCTTTATTCATGCCTAGATAAAATTCATTTTTTTCTCTAAAATGGGTATTATCTAAAATTTGATCTAAATTTATTTCAAAGTCTATTTGCTTCAAAGCACTCTCCTCGGCTATGATAAAGTGTGGATAATTTATATATATTAAAGGGAAAACAGCTCCCAACTCATCTAAAAAACCTCGAAAGTATCTACCAATTAATCGAAATTGGCCATGATGAAATTTGTCCAGGTGCTAATTTGTATTACAGTGATAAATTATATTTTAAATCTACTAACAGTAATTACGCACTGTTTAATATTGACCTTGATCTCCAAATAAACAAAATTACTAAACAGAAAATTTTGAAAACTGACATATTCTTTAAAGCTTTTAAAAATACAGATAAAGAAACTCATATTATTGATGCAACAGCCGGTGGTCTAAAAGACGCTATCTTTTTGATGAAGTTAGGATTTAAAGTCAAATCATATGAAAAAAATCGTATAATTTTTGATTTGTTAACTGATGCTATTAATTTAACTAACCACACATATTTTAATAATGAAGGAAATCATCATCTTTTTTTAGGGGATTCATGTGAACTAGAAAAAGAACCTAAAATTGTATATCTCGACCCTATGTTTTCTCATAACCGTAAAGCTTTACCTAAAAAAGGTATGGCCATATTTAGTGAAATACTCTTCAGTGATTCTTCATTAAATGATAATAATTCAAACTACATTAATTCATTTTTCAGTAAAGGTGCAGAAAAAATAATTGTTAAGAGAGCTGATAAAGCTCCATATCTTGAAGATATTAAACCGAACTATAGCCATAAAGGAAAAACTGTCAGATTTGACATTTATTTATCGAAAAAGATTTTAAAATAATTTCCAAACTATACCAAATGTTAGCCTGAATTCCTCATCTCTAACTACAAGTGGAGAAGAATTAACTTCTCGACTATATTTTTTATACATTGGGATCAATATGTATTTTCGAGGTCCATCAGTGTAAATATATCTCAGTTCAAATGTATAATTTAATGTTTCTTTTGTATGATATTGAGGTCTTTTTGAGGTTGCTTCACTTGCTTTTACACCGTAATAATAATTTGTATATTTTCTGTCCCAAACTTGAATTCCGATATGAGGTTCAAATTGTAATTTTCCAAAATGCTTTTCTCTAAATAGGTCAATTCTAAAATTTTGGCCATTACTGACGCTATTAATATCTCTTAAATACTTAATTTGGATTAAGTAATATTGTAATAAACCGCCAGCAAACCAAGAGTTTTTACGTTCTTCCATTCCAGGAGCTTTAAAACCTTCGCCATCAACAGTTATAAGGGCTCTTAACTTAAAATGTGGAAAATGAGCAAAGGCAATACCTCCCCCATCTTTATTTATAAAGATATTAGCAAAGCGGAAAAACAATATGGGAATCGGTTCATATATTGGGTCAGAGTTTGTATAAAATAAGTTTGCATTATTAACTAAAATATCATTTGTTCTAATATTTGTTCTTGGATTTAAAGCAAAACCCACACTTGTATCAAACCAATCAAAGTTTTTAAAATCAAATGCATAAACTTGAGTATTTATCAGAAGAGTAATTAATGTTAATAAAATATTAATTCTCATAAACTTATTTTTTCTTTTTTTGTTTTGCCACAACTAAAGGTAGTTTTAGGTCATGTCTTCCTTGAGAGGTTAGAGCAATATTAATTTTTTTCTTTCGAAGTAGGTCATGTTGTGTAATAAAATTATATACATCGCCTTTTTTTCCGGCTCTTCCTACTCGTCCTGTTCGGTGTAAATAATATTCAGATGCTGAAGGTAAGTCAAAATTTAAAACCCAATGTAAATGTGTAATGTCTACACCTCTTGCTAAAATATCTGTAGCAATAATTATTCCGCCAGTCTTTCTAAAAGCTTCAAGTGATTCTTTTCTTTCTTTTATACTCATTTCTTTATGTATTAAATAAGTTGGAGAGTCTGGTTGTTCACTTAGTAACTCATAAGCTTTTATTGCTCTATGACGGTTTCCTGTGAAAACAATACCATTACTTTTATTAGTCTTTTTTATAAAGCTTTTTAGTAAATGAAACTTGTCATCCTCATTTGTGTTTATGTTAAATGTTCGAATATTATGACCAATCTTGTTTTCAAATCCTTTACCAATAGTTTCAAATTTAATATTTTCAAAATAAGTATTAAGAGCTTGTGCATAATTGTCAGCACTTGTAGCACTAATTAAATATATTTTTGTTTTAAATAAGTCTATCAACTCAAAAAGATTTGTCATCGATTCAGAGAAAGAGTTTTCAAGTAACTGATCAGCTTCATCTAAAGCAAGAATCTGAAGATCACTTAAAAAAAGTTCTTTGTTTTTTACCGCTTTTAATAAACGATCAGGTGTGCAAACTAATATATCCATTTTGGAACTAAATAAGATATCAAGCTTATTACCTTTATCTCCTCCTACTAGTTTTCGAACTCTTAACTTGCAAAAATGTGACATTTCTTTTGCAAGTTCAAATAATTGTAAAGTAAGCTCTCGTGTTGGTGCCATAACAACACATAAAGGTCTTGCTGTATTTGCGCTAAAGTTATTATTTTCTAATTCTTTTAATTTAGAAAAAATTGGAAGTAAAAAGGCTAGAGATTTTCCGCTACCAGTCTTTCCATGAATTATATAGTTTCCGTCAGTATTTAGTTTTGGAATAGCTAACTTTTGAATATTTGTAGGGGATTTTAAATTTACCTTACTACTATCCAAATATTCGATGAGTTCACTATTATCAATCAATGTTTTAAATTTATTCACTATAATTCCTAGTTTAATTGTTAGATATGCCCTAGTTTATTTAGAAAATACAGTGAAATAATTTAATATTTATAAAAAATCAGCAACTTAAGTAAAATTATTTTAATATATATCTTGTAAATTATAATTATCATGCTAAAGTAAGCCAAATTTTAACTTAGATAAAGGACAAACTATGACTCAAGTAACATTAAAAGGTAACGCAATTAACACTATAGGTGAACTTCCGGCAGTTGGAACTCAAGCTCCAGACTTTACATTAGTAAAAAATGATTTATCTGAAGTAAATCTTTCAACATATGCAGGTAAAAAGAAAGTATTAAGTATTTTTCCAAGTATTGATACTCCAACTTGTGCTACTTCTGTTCGTAACTTCAACAAAAATGCATCAGAACTTAACAATGTTGCTGTTTTAAATATCTCTATGGATTTACCATTTGCTCACGCAAGATTTTGCGGTGCTGAAGGAATTGATAAAGTAGATACACTTTCTACATTCAGATCAACATTTGCTACTGATTATAAAGTTGCTTTTTCTGATGGGCCATTAATTGGTCTGTGTTCAAGAGCAATTATTATATTGGATGAAAATAATAAAGTTCTTTATACTGAACAAGTTAGTGAAATTGCTGACGAGCCAAATTATGAGGCTGCTTTAACAGCTTTAAAATAATTTAAATATTTAAAAGAAGCTTATTTTTTTAATAAGCTTCTTTTAAACTTTGCAGAGTTTAATTATGAGTTACGAAACCTATAAACTAATACATTTAATATCATTAATACTTATTGCTGCTTGCTTTGGTATTAACTTTATTTCTTCAGACGATTCTAAAAATGTAAAAAAATGGCCAAAGATATTATCAATGGTTGCTGCTACTTTTTTATTTGTTGCAGGGATGGGATTAATTGCGAGAACTCTACCTGGTCAAAGTTGGCCATTATGGCTTAAGCTTAAACTTATTATATGGGGAATATTAGTAACTCTTGGCCCAATTGTATTAAAAAGATTTAAACAACATAGAAAGCCTGTTTTTTTCGTCATGATTGGTTTATTGATTATGGCAGTTTCACTGGTAATATTTAAGCCACTATAAATTTTTTTGTTTTTTCATGTGCTCAAATTTATCGTAAATTTGTAAGCCAATCCAAGCGTCTGTTGCAGCGTATTTTATTTGAGAATTTGTTAGTTTCTCGTTTTCCCAGTTACTTAGTTTAGCGCCTTTTGATACTCTATAAGCAAATAATCTTGCACATAAATATCTGAGTCCATGATTTTTGAATTTAAATTGCTTAGCCATGTCAGCTAGTTCTATAAAGCCATTTGGTGAAAATGATTTTAATCTATTTAATTCATTAATATCACCTTGAACAGCTACTCCTGTTTTTATTATATTCTCATTTTCAAGTAATTTAATTATTGATTTAGTAAAACCGATTTTATTAATTCTAAATAGATAAACTTTGGTTCTTGTTGAAAGTTGAATTAAAGATACATCGTTTTGTTGTCCCTTTACAAAAACAGGCTTGCTTTCAGTATCAAATCCTAACTCTTTTTCTAGAGAAAGTTCGGCTATAGCTTTTTCACATTGTTCAGTATTTGTTATGACAATTATTTCACAAGTAATTCTAAATAAGGGAAGTTGGTTTATTTCCTCTTTACTAAGGTGTTCGGTTTTCATTAATGCAAAGTACAACAACTATTTAGTTTTGTAATGGTGCTGTGCTATTTTTGTGATTTTTAATAAAAATAAAAGCCTCAATGATAATCCACACTTCTGCTAGTAAAAGACAGGACGCAAGTAAAGTTAAAGAAGTATTTGAAGTTTTATTAAAGTTATATATATTAAAAATCAAACCAGTAAATGTAATTATTATTATAAAAATTGCTGGTAATAAAAAATTTAAGAATTTCTTATTATGCTTTATTAAAAATACAGAAATCAGTATTAAACTTAAGGCAGCAAGCATTTGATTAGTTGCACCAAAAAGAGGCCATATTTTTAAGCCTCCTTTTCCGCCATCACTTGATACCATTAATAAAAATGCCGAAAAAACAGCAATAAAAGAGCCTACATATTTATTTTCTAATGATTTTATTTTTAGTGTTTTCCCGAACTCTCCTACAATATACCTTTGTATTCTACATGCAGTATCAAGACTTGTTGCTGCAAATGAAATTATTAAAACCGCAATAACTGTGTGAGAAACGTGTTCGGGAATGCCAAGCCCTGCTATAAATTTTCCTGCTCCGATAACAAATGCTGAAATTTTAGCACTTAACCCATTGGCTGCACCCCAGTTACTATAATGATTATGCCATTCTAGTTTCGAACTAAAGCCCGCAGTTACCGCTAATGTCGCAATTACTGCGAGTAAACCTTCTGAAAGCATTGACCCATATCCAATACTTCTTACATCTTTCCACTTCTTTACTTGTTTACTTGTTGTGCCTCCACTAACAAGTCCATGAAAACCTGAGATAGCTCCACAAGCTATAGTTATAAATAAGTATGGAAACATTGGGGGGGCGCCTGCTGGAGACGGATTATACATTGGAGCCACAATTTTTGGTGAAGTTACAATTAATCCGATTATAATTGCTCCAAGACCAACAAAAAGTTGATGAGAATTTATATAATCTCGTGGCTGAAGTAACATCCATACAGGTAGGGTACTGGCAATAAAGCTATAAATCAGTAAAAATACAATCCATATCATTAATGCATTATCACCTAGATTAATTGGATAATTCGAGCCGACAATTATCATAAACAGCAATGCTAAAAATGCTAAAATTGAAGGTATTTTTAAACTCCCTCCCTTTTTTTTAATATAAAGCCCCATTATGACAGCTACAATTATTTCAAAGTTAATAGGAATAACTGAGCCTGGAAACTTGATAAATAAATTAGCAATAACAAGAGCAAAAACAGCAATAACCATCCATACTAAGAAAAAGATAATGATTAAAAATAAATTTCGTACTCTTTTTCCAAGAAGTTTTTCAGCAACCATGGCCATAGAGTTCCCTCCATATTTCATTGATAAAAAGAGTGTTCCCATATCGTGACAGGCACCCAAAAAGATAACACCAAAAATTACCCAGATTAAAGCTGGAAGCCATCCCCAGATAGCAGCAACAGCAGGTCCTACTATAGGAGCAGCTCCTGCGATAGAACTGAAGTGATGTCCTAGAAGTATTTCATTATTAGTTGGGATATAGTCTTGATCATCTTGAAACTCATATGCTGGAGTTGGTATTTTTTTATTATCCAGATCTGCTAGCTCAAAAATTTTAATCGCAATATATTTAGAATAAAATCTATAAGCAAGGCTTAGTAATCCCAAGGCTATTATTGCTAGTAATGCTGAGTTCATTGATGTTCCCTTTTATTTTTTATATAATTTGACCATGACTAAATTAAATTGTCCAAATTGTAAGCTTTCAGCAATGTTTTGTTATTGTACAAAGTTGAAGCTTTTAAAATTAAAAAAAACTCATGTGACAATTATAAGGTCTTATAAAGAAAGAACTATCTCTACAAATACTGCTAGATTAGCACAAAACTGTATTAGACCTCTCGATTTATACGATAGGGGATTTATCGATGGAGAACTTAATGACGAAATATTGAAAGAAGATTTCCAGCCAGTTTACTTATATCCAGACGAGTCATCAGTAGATATATTTAATTTTAAAAATTCTTCAAAACCTATTCAATTAATTGTTCCCGATGGTAGTTGGAGGCAAACAAAAAAAATAAAAAGAAGAGAGCCTTGGTTAAATAATGTACCTTCGGTATTTATACCTGGAGACTATCTATCAAAATTCATTGTTAGAAAGCAAAAACAATTGGGGTATATTTGTACAATTGAAGCAATTAATTATGCTTTAAATGCTCTTGAGGACAATTTTGATCTTAGTCTTATTGAATATAATCTAAATTTACTGGTGGATACCCATGTGAAATTTCGTCCTAGGCAACTTGAGTATCATTTAAAAAATTAACAAGTTTTAAAAAAGTTTCCATTCGTAAATTTACTTTACCTGCTTCTAAATCTTGAAAATGTCTATAATTTATAGATAAGCTGTCAGCAAGTTGTGATTGAGTGAGTCTTTTGTCTTTTCTTTTTTTTCTAACTTCATTTCCGAATGTAAAAAGAATACTTTCCAAATTGGAATCATTTTCTTCTATTACTCCACCAAGAATTTTAACAATCTCTGAATGGTGAACGTGTGTTTCATTTGCATTTGCATTTTCATTTTTTAAAAAAATTAACTTTATTTTTGATAGAAATTCTTGTTCATGAAAGGGTTTTATAATTAATCCTGCACCTGTTTCTATCTTGGAAATTCTATTAAGAGTTTCTTCGTCGCTTCGACCAGTCATAAAGAGAACAGGGATATCTTTACAAAAACCTTTTTTGTACATTTCAAGTAAACAGTTTATTCCATCACTTCCATTCATAAGTTCGATATCAAGTAGAATTAAATCAATCTTCTCGTGAAACTCTTCTATTTTTTTACAAAAATTCACTTTATTTTTTACTGAAGCTATTACATTATATTTTTGTTCTTCAAGTAAAGTATCTATTAAGTTACGAACGCTTATATCGTCTTCAACAACAAAAATATTTTTTATTTGATTCATTTAAGTACCTATTATCTTGGTTATATTAATATTTTCTCACTAAACAAATTTTGAATCAATTAAAATATTTATATTTATTTATAAATGAAAGGTAAATAATTGAAATTACTCGTTTGTTATGTTAAATTTTAGCTCAAATTATCGCCTCATAGTTAAATCGGATATAACAGGGCTTTCCTAAAGCTCCGTCCCAGGTTCGATCCCTGGTGAGGCGACCAATATTTTTAAAAAGGAAATTTAAAATGACAAAAAATTACAACCTTTATTCAATGGGAAACGCACTTCTAGACTTTGAGATTGAAGCCACTGAAGATTTTTTAAAAGAAATGGAAGTTGAAAAAGGGATTATGACACTTGTTGATGAGCCTAGACAGAATTTGTTGACTAGCAAGGTTAATGGGCATATTCACTCGAGAACCTGTGGAGGATCGGCGGCTAACACTACAATAGCTTTTTCTCAATTAGGTGGAAGTAGTTATTATTCATGTAAAGTAGGTGATGACGAATCAGGGAAATACTATTTAGATGCTCTAAAAGAAAATGGTGTTGATTGTAAAATCGAATACAATAAAGGTGTCAGTGGCAAATGTCTTGTTTTTGTAACTCCTGATGCAGATAGAACTATGAATACTTTTCTTGGTGCTTCGGCAACTTATGGGACAAGTCAATTAAACGAAGAAGCATTAAAGTCATCATCTAATTTATATGTTGAAGGATATTTAGTTACAAATCCCGATGCTTGTATTGCTGTAGAAGATTCTATGAAAATAGCTTTTTCTCAAAATATTCCTATATCTATAACATTTTCAGATCCTTTTATTGTAGGTGCTTTTAAAGAGCAATTTAAGAAATGGTTAGTAAAGCCAGTTGATCTTATTTTTTGTAATGAAGAAGAAGCATATTCGTTTACTGAAAGCGGTACTGATATTTCAATTGAAGAAGTAGGACAAAAGTTATTAAAATATTCTAATCGTTTTGCGATCACTCGTGGAGAAAAAGGTGCTTACCTTTTTGATGGTACAAGTGAATTTAATATTGAGACTACTCAAGTTAAACCAGTTGATTCAAATGGAGCAGGTGATCTTTTTGCAGGAGCTTTCTTGTGGGGGATTAACAATGAATTAAGTTTTGAGAAATCTGGAATACTTGCAACAAGATTGGCTTCATTACTAGTTACTAAATATGGTGCTCGACTAGAAAAGAATGAAGTATTAAAATTAAAAAAAGAAATTTTGAAATAATAAAATATTTAAAAAAGACAAAAAGGATAACCGATGTCGACAAATGAAAAAAGAACATTAGTAAATGATATATTTAAATCAGAGAAAGATTTAAACAATACAAATGTTTTATTAAAAGGTTGGTTACGATCTGTACGTAAATCTAAATCTTTCTCATTTCTTGTTTTAAATGATGGAACTTGCCAAGAAACAATACAGATAATTTATGATCAAGATAAACCTGACTATGAAAATGTTTCCAACCTTTTAAATGGAAGCTGTGTTGAAGTAAAAGGTTTACTTGTTAAGTCTCAAGGAAAGGGACAAGGTTATGAAGTTCAAGCAAATGAAGTGAAAATATATGGTACAACTGATTCTGATTATCCACTCCAAAAGAAAGCGTCAAGTCTTGAGTTTTTAAGAGAGAAAGCTCATTTAAGACCCCGTACCAATTTATTTTCTGCAATTTTTAGAATAAGACATGTCTTGGCTATGGCCACACATGAGTTTTTTGATAAAAGAAATTTTTACTATTTAAATTCTCCTATATTAACTGCTGTAGATGCTGAAGGAGCAGGAGAGATGTTTAATGTTACAACTTTTAGTTTGAAAGATATTGGCAAATTACCAAAAGAAAAAGAATCCCTTGATTTTAAAAAAGATTATTTTGGAAAAGAAGCATCATTATGTGTAACAGGACAGCTAGAAGCAGAATGTTTTGCAATGGGGATGGGGGCTGTCTATACGTTTGGTCCTACTTTTAGAGCCGAAAATTCTAATACTCCAAGACATTTGTCCGAGTTTTGGATGATTGAACCTGAAATAGCTTTTTACGATCTTGATCAAACCGCACAACTCGCTGCTGATTATATTAAATTTTTAATTAATGCTGCTTTTGAGAAGTGTCCTAAGGAGATGGATACATTAGACAATTATCATAAATTTGCAGCCAAAGGAAAAGAAGAAAAATATCAATCTCATCTAGAAGTTTTAAAAGATGTATTAAAAAGTGATTTTACAAAAATTACATACACTGAAGCAATAGAGATTTTAATTAAATCAAATGAAAAATTTGAATTTAAACCAGAGTGGGGAATTGAATTACAAACCGAACATGAACGGTTTCTATCTGAAAAACATTTTGTAGGCCCAGTTATTGTTACTGATTATCCAAAAGACTGCAAAGCCTTTTATATGAAATTAAATGATGATGGTAAAACGGTAAGAGCAATGGATGTACTTGTTCCTGGAGTTGGTGAAATTATAGGTGGTTCTCAAAGAGAAGAGAACTATGAAAAGCTTATAGCACGTATGGATGAGATGAAAATGGATAAAGAACCTTTGTGGTGGTACCTTGAGCTTCGAAAGTTTGGAACAGCCCCTCATTCAGGGTTTGGTTTAGGATTTGAAAGAGCTATTAGATATATCACCGGTATGAATAATATTCGTGATGTTATTGCTTTTCCTCGTAGTCCTAAAAATTGTGACTTTTAATAGGAAATTGATATTTTAGATCCTTCTCTGTATTTTTGAATTTCTACTTTTACGTTGAAGCGATCTGATAATTCCTTAACATGCGTTATAATCCCAATTTTTTTACCTGTAGACGCTACCTTATTTAAAATTTCATAGGCTTCATCGATATGTTCTGTATCTAAGTGGCCAAATCCTTCATCGATAAAAAAAGAGTTTAAATTTGCTTTACCTTTAAATAAGTCAGCTAAAGAAAGGGCCATAGCTAAACTTACTAGAAATGTTTCTCCTCCCGACAGTGTTGATACTTTTCTTATTTTTGAATTATTCCAAAAATCTTTAATATAAAAATCCGTTGATTTATTATTTTTGACTTGTAAAAGTTCATATCTAGAATCACATAAGTTCTGAAGTTCTTGATTAGTTTTATTTACTAGTTCATTTTGAAGGTAGTCTAAAACAAAATTTCGAAATTGATCGTTTCCGATAAGTTGAATGGTCGCATCCGTCTTTCTAAGACTAGAATTAAGTTTTTTAATTTTTGATAAATTATTTTCAATTTTATTACAAAGTTCATTTTGAAATGTTAATAATGTTTTGTTTTCAACTTCTAAGTTTTGAAGTTTAGTTATTGTATTCATAATATTTTGGTGTACGGGTTCAAGATATTTGACGATAAAATTAGATATCTCATCTTTAATAGAAATAATATTTTTAAAATGAGTAATATTATTATACTTTTTAAAAAAACTATAGAATTTTTCAGTAGATATATTGTTATTAATCTGTAAATCTTCTAAGTCTATTTTGTCTATATTTGTTAAGATTATTTGTTTGTAACTAATTAAGCTTAATTCTATCTCTTTATTTTGCAACAGTGCTAGAGAAATGGTGGATTGATTATTAATAGTTTTAGATTGTAAATCATCTTTAGTAATGGATAAAGATTTTAATTTTTCTTTAATCTCTTTAATGTCTTTTTCAAATTGTTTTATTTCAAGATCGGGATCAATATTGGTTTTATTTAAACTATTAAATTTAATTTTATCAAGATTTATTTGTTTTTTTAGGTTTTCGGCTTCTTGATTTAGATTATCTACATCAACTTTCGTTTCTTCTTTGTTTGTCAAAATATCATTAAAATTTGAATTCAATATTTTTACTTCATGTTCTAGGTTACTCTTTTTTTCAAAGCTTGAAATATAATCTTTAAGGATTTTTTCTATTTTCTCAAGTGAACTAACATTGGCTTGTTTTTGATTTTTGTTATTATTGTAATTAAAAATAAAGTTTGATGATATTTTATCAAGATCTTCTTTCTCTCTTATTATTTTTGTCAAATCCTCAGTTGTATTCTTTATGTTTTTTTCAATGTTTGCTAAATTATTTCTGTCTATCTTGTCATTAAAAATTAATTGTGTTTGAGTTTTGGATTCTTTTATTATCGCTTCTAGGTATTCATTGGTTATTTGGCTGATTGAATTAGATTCAAATTTGTATTTTTTATAATATTTATTTAACTCTGTATCTTCATCTTCTAGAATAAATATTAATTCATTTAATTGTTTTATTATATTGTCATGTTCTGCGGAGAATTTTATTAATTTATTATTTTCATTATTATAGTTTTGTTCAATTATCTTTATATTTTTAATGTCGACTTGTTTAAGTTTTATCTGATCTATTTTGTTTGTATTACCACAAAGAGGGCATGATTGATGATCATCTGTATTTGTTAAACAAAGATATTTTCCATATAGTAAATTGTTTTTCTTTAATTTTATGGATAGTTGTTCACATTTTTGATTAGTGTCTTTTTTATTGTTTTCAATCTCCATAAGAGTGTTTTTTAATAAAACTGACTTTTGTTTAGTTTTTATGAGTGAATTATTTAATTCAGACATTTTATTTATATTATTTATAAAGTCTGTAAGAGCTTTCTCATATTGATCACTATCAACATTGATAGAATATTTATGAAAAAATTCTTGAAGTGTATTTTTATTTAAAGATATCTTTTTTAAAAATTTAGATCTATCTATTTCAATAGTTTCTTTTTTATTAGTTAATTCTTGTATTTGAGAAGTTTTATTATCAATTAAAATATCATTCTTAATTAGTTCTTTAACGATTGCATACTGTTCATTACATTCTGTTATCGAAATACCTTTTAGTTTTGAATTTATATCATCAATACTACTTTTTAAAGACTTTAATTTTGAGGATAGGTTTGAGATTTTATCTTCAGTTTTCTTTAATATTTCATCCTTAACTTTTAATTGATTATAAGTTTCGGTGAGTTTTAATTGATCTTTTTCTATTTTAATTTTAATTTCTTTTAAAGTTGTTAATTCTGGCAATCTAACATTGTATTGCTTTTCGAGACTTTGGTGATTATTTTCGTTTTGAGCGATAGTTTCTTGTAAAATATTATATTTGCTCGTTGTTGTTTTTAATTCTTCTTCTGCCTTGGCTATTCGTTGATTAGATTTTAATAAGAAATCCAATTGTTTTACTGTTTCTTTAAATGAATTGTTTATGTTGTCGAAATAATTATTTGTTTTATTTAATTTTTGTAATGATTTTTCTGTTATTAAATTTTCATCTTTTAATCTTTGTATATTTTCTTTTACTGATTCAATATCGTGTTCGTGTAACTCTTTATTTATAGAGTTTATATTTTCTATTTGAATAGCTGTGCTATTGTAATTAGCTCTTAGATGTTTTGATATGAGAGCTATTTCTTTGTTTCCGTAAAGTCGTTCCAGAATTGTTTTTCTTTCTGCATAACCACTAGATAAAAACTTTGAAAATTGGCCTTGATTTAATATTATTGTTTTACTAAATTGCTCATAATCTAAATTGATTATACTCTCAATGCTTTCTTCACAGATTTGGCCATTTTTAAGTAATGATTTTTTAGGAGTTATCTGTTTTTTTATTGAGCCGTCTTTTTTTAAGACCTGACATGTCCACGTTGCGATATAATTATCACTGTAGTTTTGAAATTCTAATACAATTTTACCTTTTGAACAGTTGAGACTTACAAAATCAGCAGAATTTAAACTTTTTTTGTAAGTGCGTCCATATAACGCCAGAGCAATACAGTCGAGGATAGTACTCTTTCCTGACCCTGTTTTTCCTGTGATTACAATATTGTCATCAAAATTAAATAGTTTTTGAAAAGGTATTTCATGATTGCCTGTAAAACTAGCAATATTTTCGATATAAAGTGAGCTAATATTCATTTTATACCGAGATTGATTTTTCTTTTATTTCAGAGATAACATTTTTAAAAATATTTAAGTTCTTATTGAACCCCTCTGTGTCATTAGGAAATTTATTATAATAAAATTTCTCGAATACTTTTTCTAAATCGTAAATCTCTTCTATGTTTTCATCAGGAGTATCTTTGTTGGAGTTTTGAGTAGAAGGAATTATATTAATTAGTATATGACCTTTTTCACGAACATAATTTTTAATTGTAGTTAAAATTTCGTAGTCACTTTTTTCCATTAATAATACAACAGAGAGAAATGTTGGTAAAGTAGGGTTTATATCTAATAAATCTATTTTTTCTTTCCAATTAAGTTCATTTAGTTTTAATTGAAGGATATTTCTAAGGTTTGGTACAATTATTTTTTCAGTGACAAAATTGTCATTACTATACTTTATGATATTTAGATATTTTTGTTTATTTTCTCCATGGCGAAAAACTATTGGAGAACCAGAGTAATGTGTTTCTGGTATTGAATTAAACTTTTGAGCTCTATGGATATGTCCAAGAGCTATATAATCAACAAGTCCTTTAAATATACTTATGTCAATAGATTCAATTCCAGCAATATTTAAATTTAATTCAGTTCCATCACTGTGATATTGACCAAAGCTATGATGAGAAACTAACATTTTTCTATGCTTATTTAATGAGCTTTTATTTACATATGTTTGTAGGTATTCAGTAATATATTTGTCTGGATCATCTTCGCTATTATTTATTACTTCATTTTTAGAAGTTATTTTTTCACTTGATAATTGTGTTTTATTTTTTAAATACCATTGATTTATCTCTGACCATTTAAAGAAAGGTAGAAGAATTAATTCAAGCTCATCTGTACCATTTTTAAGTACGATTGAACTTTCTTTAGAGTCATTAACACTCGTTTTAAAAAATATATCTAAATTTTCATAAAATGGTTCTGGTGCATTTAAGAAATGTTTTGAGTCGTGATTGCCCGCAATAAAGATTACTTTTATAGATAGATCACTTACGTCTTTTAGAAAACGATAAAATTGTTTTTGAGCACTATGTGGCGGTTGATGACAATCAAAAATATCGCCCGCTATAATAATTGCGTCAGGTTTTTCTTTTTTTAATAAAGATATTAACCAAGATAAAAATGCATCGTGATCATTAATACGCTCTAATTGAAAAAACTTTTTTCCAAGGTGCCAATCAGCAGTATGTATTATTTTAATCATTGGAATATTTCTTGTTTAACTATCTTTGCTATTTTTAGTCGTGTTTTTAACCTTCTTTTTAAAGTTCTTATTTTTTTTATAATACTTTTTCTTAGGTTTTTCAGTATTTTCATTAGAAGTATTTGTACTTTCTACATTATTATCTTTTGCAATATTCTTTGTTTTAAGGTTTTTCTCTTGAGGTTTTTTATTGTTATTTCTATCCCTGTTTTGATTATTTCTATTCTCTTTTGGCTTATCTATTAAAGTTTCTTTTTCTTTTGTTTTGTTTTCTTGTTTAAGACCTAAAACACGGTCAAACATTGTTTCACCTTGAGCTTTGTTCTTATGAGATGATTTTTGATCATCTTCATTTCTACCAATGATATTTTGAGTTTCTCTTAGAATCGAGTTAAATTCTTTAGGGAATGTCCAACCTTCAGGTAGTTTGATTGTTGTGTCGTATTCACTTGAGAAGTATTTTCTAATATGTCCAGAGTCACAGAGCATTTCAAAAGTTTCTTCTATAATATTTAAGCTTAAAACTTTCCCTTTGTTGCCATTTTTTGTTTGGATCATTTGGCCTGATCTTGGAATTTTTTTTCTTTTATGTGTATAAACTTCATCTTCAAATTTTATACAACATTTTATTTGTCCACAAACACCATTTAATTTACTTGGGATTAATGCAAGGTTTTGATTCTTTGCCATTTTTATACTGGCCCCACCGTAGCTTTTTAAAAATGATGAACAACAAGTAATCTGACCACATGAACCAACAGCTCCTACGCAGGCAGCTCTATCTCTAATTGTTATTTGTCTTAGCTCAATTCTTATTTTAAGCTTTCCTACTAATTGTTTAACTAACTCTCTGAAGTCGACTCTGTTTGGGGCAGTAAAGTAAAAAACCATCTTTTTGCCAAACTGTAAGAGTTGAACGTGAGTAATATTCATATTAAGTTTAAAGTCATCAATTAGCTGATTGCAATAGATCTCTGCTTCTTTTTCTTGATTGATATTTTTCATTTGTTGATCAATATCATCTTGATTAGCTTCTCTTATAATACTCTTAAGAGGTAGCATCGTTTTTTTAAACTTAAGATAGTAGGGAAAAGAATTAATATAACCTACATCAGTACCTCTATCACTGGTTGCTAGAACTTTTTGGCCGTATTTGTAATTTGTACTTCCTTGTAAAAACTGAAATGATCTAGAATTTCCAGGAAATCTTACTCGAACAAGCTGTAGCTCTTGTCCATCCTTAAATCTTGATGAACTTTCTGTCTCATTTTTTTCTTCTTTTGCTGAAACAGGAGAATTGATTTCTGGGGTTATGATATTACCTATATTTTCAGATTCGACATTTTCTGTCTCTTGAGTTTCATTTTGCATATATTTAAGCCTATTTAATATTATTTTAAGTTTTTAAGTTTTTAAGTTTTTAAGTATTTAAAGTATCACAAGGAATTATCCCTTGTGAATAAGCAATTAGTAATTCTAGTGTTCCGCGGTTAAATACTTGCGCTGTGTTAAAAGTTTTTAATAACTCCAGCTGCCTATTTACCTTAATATAAGTATGTTTTTTTTCCTTGCTTATAAAATATTTTAAAATTTCACCATGAAGATATTTTTTATCTCGATATCTTTGAATAAATTCTTGTGAATTTTTTTCTTTATTTAGAAATTGATCAAGATATTTAATTTCTTTTTTATCTAATTTTATTTCACTAACATTATTATTCTTGTCTTGTGCTGTGCAAAATATGTTTATTGCCCGACTATTAATTGTTTCAAGAAATTGGTTGTTTGAAGCATTTTCAAAAATAATACAAAAATGTGAAGGAGGTTCCTCTAAAATCTTAAGTAATTTATTAAGGATTACCTTTGTTAGTGTTTGAGCATTTTTAAAATAAGCAATTTTATAATTAAGTTCAATTGGAGAAAATGCTAAAGATCTTTGAAAATTAATTAAAGATTCGTCATCAATAGAGTAGTTTTTTTTATCATCTTTCTTATCTAATATTAAAAGGTCTGATATTCCTTGTTCTATCCGATGTTGTGCATTTTCTTGGTTTATTTTAAAATGTTTTGCAATAATGTTTTCCAAAACTTTATTGCCTTCTATGTTGGCATTTTTGCCATTAAAAATATAAAAAGGCGCTAGTTCTTTCTTTGAGTATAGTTTTGAGAAAATTTCTTGATGACTTGTATTCATAGGCATTTATTTAAACGTGAGATGTTTATGATCTTATTAAATCTTCTAGGTGCTTTTTAATTTGAGCAAATATACTTTCGTTATCTCCAAGAGCATTTATTTTTTTGATTCTATTTGGAAATAACTTGCTGCATATTTCATAACCTTCAATTAAATTTTTGTAGAATTCATCTCCACGTGATTCAAAGTAATCCTTTGGAGCATTTCTTATCTTTTGTCTATCGTGAGAGGTCTGAAGGTCAATTTCTAAGTAAAAAGTCATATGAGGCATGATTGTCAAAGGAAAGTCTGTGTGAGCTTTTAAAATTGTCTCAACACCTACCTTACGAGCTACTCCTTGATATGCTATAGAGCTGTCAAGATATCTATCATAAATGATTATTGTTCCTGGATTATTTAATTCTTTTAAAGTTACTTCCTGTAAGAGCTGTGCTCTTGAAGAAGCAAATAAATGCATTTCAGATATTGGGTTTAATTCTGTATTGCTTTCTAATATTGCATGGCGTAATTTTTCGCCAAAACTAGTACCACCTGGTTCACGTAGTATTAAAACATTAAAGTTTAGACTCTCTAAATATTCTGCAACCTGTTTAATCTGAGTCGACTTTCCTGCGCCTTCAATTCCCTCGAAACTTAGCAAATATGAACCAGGAAAAGCTGGTGAGTGGAATTGAGTTATTAAGTCTTGGATATCATTATTTTGCATTTTAAAATACTAACAATAAGAAAATACTTTTAAAAGCAAATGTTTAGGGATTTTCTATTACTTCTTCAGTTTCATAGTATAGTTCTGAGTTCTTAGCCTCATTTCGTTTTTTTATACTCTCTTCTTCTAATCTTTTTACCCAATCATCTTCTTCTGGTACATCTTGAACATCTTCCATCTCAGCAAAGTCTTCAGGATACAATATTTCTTTTGAAGCCATTTTTCTAACTATATCTTGTTCAAAAGGCTGACTGTCATCAATTGTGTCATTTTTATCATTTTGGCCCAGTTTAAATCTATTTTTAAATGTTTTAGAATTTAGAATAGATTTTTGTCTATTTTGTTTTAGTGTTTCAGTTTTTGATACTTTTAATTTTTGAGTATTTGATCTATTGGTATTTCTGATTTTATTTTCTGGTTTAAAGCTTCTTACATTTTTATTAATATGTTTTTTTGTTTTTACTATTTTAATTTTGCTATTAAAACTATAAAACATCGCAAGAAAGATAACGAGAACTCCTACAGTTATATAGTAGTGAAGATATGTTGAATTCGTTTCTGAGTTCGAATAAGACAAATCCTTATTAGATTTATCCTCTTGTGAATGATGTTCTTGGAAAGCCACTTTTGCAATTTCTTCTTCGGTACCTTTATGAATCATTTCATTTTTTATCGTTATTGGAGCTTTACCTTTATGAGTAAAAGGTAGTTGGTCGTGAGAATACATTCTTCTGTCAAAATCACTGTATTCAAAAATCTTTTTCCAATTTTTTCCGTTGTCGATACTTAAAAAATCTGTTGTTAATAAATCGAGTTCTTTTAGAGAGCTGCATATTTGCTCATGGTTGAAAGGACCTTTCTTTATTCCATTTTTTAATATGTAGCCTTGATAGTTTTCTGGTAAATGATCTTTATTAATATTTTCAGGTTTTCTTCTTTGAAAATAGGGGTGTTTTATAAGGGCTTGCCATGACTGACTTTCTTTTTCTGTATCAGTCGTTTTAAAATATATTTTTTCATCTTTTAAAAATTGAACATAATCATATAATTCTTCAGGTAGAATTGGCCCAAATTCTTGGTCTTTATACTTTAAATAGACAGAGCTTCCCTTGGGAGCTGAGTCGAGAATTAAATCTCTAAAAATGTCGTCTAATTTTGTTGCTACACTCATTAACAGTCTTATCGAGTTTTTAGCAATTTCTTTGATTGAAGTTTGTTTTTAGGTATAACTAGGCAAAAAATTCCACAAAAAAGCCCACTAAAAAAGTGGGCTAATTTACTATTTAATATAAATTAAATTTAGAATACTGAAAGACTTGCTGATACTGAAAATTCAATATTTTCTTTATCAAATACAACAATATCGCCACCTGAACCTAGGTTTAGTACAGTTCCAAAAGCAATTCCTGTTGAGAGAGAAAGTTTATCTAAAGCTGCATAGTTTAAACTACTACTTAGATCTACTGTATGGCCTCCAGCTTCATCAATACTTGAGTTAATACCTTTGTAATACTCGGCTGTAAAAAGATCAATATCCATTTTGTCATTTATTTTTTTATTTAACGTCAAAGGCAAATAGACATAAGCTCTTCTTGTTGCTGTATGTTTTCCTTTAGCATCTAATTGTCTGTCGGCATCCTTTGTTAAAATATCTTTTCCGATTGCGAATTCACCACCAATAGATAAAGTGTTTGTTAAGTCTTTACCGTAAGTAATTGCTGTTTTAAAATAACCATAACTTCCAGTAGCTTCAGACTTTACTTGTAGTCTTGTGTAAACACTTGAATCAACTCCGTTTCTTTTTTGAGTTAAGACACCTGATTTAGATAAAATTATTCTTGAATATTGACTGTCATGAGTTGCGGCTTTACCATGATTAAAGCTTGAATCAAATCTATGATAAGCAGATAGTGCATATTTATCATTTAAGCTATACCTTAAACTGGCAATTTGAACCATTCCTACATCTTGATATTTAGATGTTCCCGAATTTTTAGATAAGCTTAATTCGTTGATGTAACTTAAGCTCATATCATCTAAGACTGACTTAGATTTCGTTGTTATAGTTGAACTATTACTTGCAGCGAATGCTCCACTTAAAGTTCCGACTGTTCCTAAAGTTACAATTGATGTTACGATTAGTTTTTTCATTTTTAGTTCTCCCCTTTGTGCCTAAAACTGATGTTAAACTACCCAATTGAACTATTTTACTCAACAAAAAAATTAAGCAGATATAAATTTTACTAAATATGTAAGTTTTTGTTAGAATATCATAAGGAGTAGGTGACATATTGACTCAAAAACATGATTTTTTCCTTTTTATTATCAAGTGCTTAGAGACATTGAGCGTCATAATAAGCAAGCATTTTAAAATTGCTGCACTGTTTAATCAAACTTTACAAAACAGACTACGCTTTGAGTCACAAGAACTTCAGGAGTCCTTTTATAAAGAAAATAAATGTGCTTCGTTTGCTTTTGAAGTATCTAGTGAAGGGGAATTAGAACAAATAAAGCCTCTTTTAATAGACTTACTTAAAGATAATAAACTAATTGAGTTAATTTATTCTTCAAATTCTGTTGAAAAAAATTGTAAATTACTTGCTGGTACCTATAGAAATCTAAGAATTAGGCCAATCTATTTAATAAATAAATCGAGTCAGTTTCGATTGTCAAAATGGGTAACTTCTAGTGTCGTTATTTTTTGTCGCTATGACTTTTATCCAGAGCTACTTTTATTAAAAAAGAATAGAACATTTATTCTACTTGCTGGTAGTTTAAAAAATAAAGATCTTAATAAAAAGTTTAACTTTTATTCCTATTTTTTAAAAAATGTTTATAGTTTATTTGATTTAATTATAACAGTAACAGACCTTGAAAAAAGGAAATTTCAAAATTTCTTTCCCAATAAAGAAATATTAACTTACGATTTTAGACATAAGAGGATTATAAATAGAATCACAAAACACAAAGAGTTGACTGAAACTTTAAATAACCTTAAAAATTGCCAAAATCAAAATCGTATTATCTTAGGAAGTTATTGGGAATCAAGCTTCTTTTTATTTGATAATGAATTATTTAAATCATTCATTGAAAAAGAACGTCCTTTAATATTTATCGCGCCTCATTTATTAAATGAATCAAATTTAATGAAAATTAAAAAATCTTTTGATAAATTTTCTCCAGTTATAATAAACAATATCGAAGAATTTAAAAATACTTCTTTTAGTGATGGAGTTTTTATAATTAATATTTCTGGTATTTTATGCGAACTTTATTCTTATTTTAATATTGCTTATATTGATGGTGGCTTTGGTCGCTCAATTCACTCTGTATTAGAACCATTTTGGGCCAATTGTAATATAATAACAGGCCCTAAAACTCATAGGTCATCTGAATATGATTTTATTGTAGAAAAAGACTCTGATCGAGTATTTAAAATAGTAAAGCCATGTGAATTTACTGAAATCCTCCTAAAATTGAAAAAAAATGAACATAAAAATAATGTAAGTCGTTTTTCTATAGGTGAAGATATACTTAAGCAGTATAATAGCATATATAAAAGGTTTATTGATTTTGAAGTTATTAAATAAAAATACATTTGACCAAATCCTATATGGAAAAAACATATATTCAATATTGTTTGGTATTGATCAATTATCTAAGTCAAAAGGTAATGTCATAATCGATGATAAGCGTTTTAATTACGGAGATCATTTAACAGGCGAAATTGATTATATTGAAAAATGTTATATGAATAAATGGTGTCATGAAAATAGAAATATAATCAACATAGATAATTATATCGAATCTATTGAAGAAAATTTAATATTAAATAATACACTAATAAAATTCTGTAATAATGCTTATGAAAATTTAATCGAAATACAACGTAAATTATTTCCATTTGATGATCTTATCGTTAGCTCTTATACCGAAAAAAAATTTAACGAAGAAATATTGGAATTTAGTAAATCATTTGCCGATTATTTTTACCACATAAACAATTTTAATAATTTAAAATTTGATTTAGTATTGAAAAAAATGTCGAAAAACTTACAGTCACTTTACCAAGACTTCTGTTCTACTGACAAGTCAGATATTCTGATATCTCTAGGTAATATCAAAAAATTTTCGAGATTGAGTTTGTCTGTATCTTCATTTGAAAAATTGTATATTTTTATCGATCTTTTTATTCCCAAATATCGTTTAAAAAGAAAAGCTTTTGAGCAAGATTTAATAAAAATCTATAAAGACAAACATGGTGATATTATTTCAACGAAAATAAATCATTGGGAACATAATGAAAACAAATGGACAGTAGGAATCGAGCGCTTTGAAGGTGTTTTATTTACAAAGCAACTATTCTTTTTAGGTAATAATATTGAAACCTTAAATATTGATTTGAAGAAAAAGAAAGGAACTTTTCGACATTTAACTCTACGTTTAAAAAAACTTCCTCATGATTACTACGATTTTGAACGTTCCACTTATTATATAAGCGATGACAAATTATTAGGTACTGATTTACCTTATCTTAAAGTTGTTTTCCTTGAAGAAATGGTTCAAGTCTCAACTTTAATTCCAAACTTAAACTGTGATAAAATGTCTTTTATAGAAACACGATATTCAAACAGAATTTTTTCTTTATTAAACAATATCTTTCAAGATTTTGAATTTCTTTATAGTGATTTTTATTGGGAACAAGGATTTGACTTAGCAATTGATGAAAGTTTTAACTACAAAAGAAACAACAATGACTTGTCATTAAAAAAATATGAGTTGATGAATTATAATAATTCTTCAGAAAAAACAATGAATAATTCTATTTATTTTGGACAAAAAAGACAACTTCCACTTGGAAAACTTGGATTATTTTGGGAGCTACGTAATGTCTCAAGATTTACTTAAAAAATCAAAAACAAAAGGCCAAGTTTTAGTTGAATATGTAATATTTGTCACAATGCTTGTTTCAATTATCATTTTTCTATTTGGAAAGATTAAAAGGTTCATCCTTGGTGATGAATCGGAATGCACTCCTCAAAACAAAGCACTTGTTTGTCGAGTTGAACAGACTATTACCTTTGGACAAGGCAGTACTGTTAAACTAGGGGAACGGTATAGATACTTTAGTTTGTAAAAACTTAAATATTTTTAAACTTAAATCTTTTACTTTTTGGAATACTGAAATAAAAAAAATGTAAAAAAGCGCCAATGACTAGTAGTAGTGATCCAAGATATTTTAACCATCTGCCTGGGTCATAATTTACGCTTAGTACAGAAGCCGTTTGTCCATTACCCATGTCAAAGTAAGATGCTTGGTAAAATGTATACTTGTCTTTCTTAAGAGGATTATTCATGTAAACATGTTCTTTTTTTGTATTTCCATCTTCGAAAACATTTATAAAACTTTCAAAACTAGCAGGCTGACTAGTTCCTGGATTTTTATTCATTTGAAAAAATCTTAGCGTAACATCAAATGGTAAATAGACTGCTTTCTTTTCCAAAGTAACTACAAATTTCCCAAGCTCTTTCGGAGTCATATTTGTAAGATATTTTTTTATACCATTGTATGTAAAAGTTACCGCTTTATTTTGACCTTTAATTAAATTTCCATTTTTTTGAATAGGAGATTCGTAAAAAGGAACATGAATAGGTAACTCCGTTTCTGTATACTTTTTTAAAGTAAAATACATTCCCATCCAAGGTAACTCTAGTTTATTGTCTGTGAATTTAGCTATCTCCATTTCGCCTTTATTATTAATCAGTGCATCTAGTTTATTTAAATAAACAATATTACTTCCCTTTGGTTTAATTATTTTAATAGGAGAAGTGCTGTCCAAACTCATATGTTTATTAATTGGAAAGGCATTAAATTTAGGAAAAAAACTGTAAACTTTTCCTTTGTAAGTAATGTCATAAATTGTATTTTTTAAACTTGATTTTCTTTTTTTATACTTTAATTTTTCAAGAGGTATGCATTTGTTTGTTTTTAGAACATGAACTAATAGCTCTGATTTCTTGATTTGTTTTAAACAGTTAAAAAAATCACTATCAACTAATCTAATTGAAAGAGGTCCTAGATTCATAAATGATGTGAATTTAGGATCATTTAAGTTTTTTACAAAAGTAAAATCTTTGTTCATGAAAGGGGAGATAAGCTCAAACTTTAATGCGTAATAATCTTTTGGTATTTTTGTGTCTTTAACCCATTCTACTTTTTCACCAGAGTAAGGTATATATTTATCAAAGCTAAAGTTCTTATATTTATAATCAAGTTTTGTTGTGTTGTAAGTCTTTGGGATATTAAAGTATTTAATTTGATCATTGGTTACATCTTTTACTTTAATTACATAGTCATTGAGATCAATTCTATTTGTATTATCCATTGGGAGCAACGTCATTGAACCGTCAATTCCTCCTGTATAAGTAATCATTGATCCGGTGAAAAGTGTTAATAAGCCGGTATGAATAATGTAAAATCCTGTGAGACGTTTTTTAAATGGGATTCTATTTAAAGTGGCAATCAATATACTTAAGTATAAAGAAAATTGTAATAGAATAAACCACCATGAAAGATATATTAAACTTTGAGCATATTCACTTCCATGGATACTTTCAACAATTGTTCCAACAATCATTATTGCTGCAAATAAAACGATACTGGCTACAGCATACTTCATTGTACCAATGGTATTATAAATTTTTGTTAAGATTTCTATGATTTTTTTCATTTTATTATATGACACTCTGAACATTTAACAGGGGCTCTCTCTGAACCTGAAGTTAAATGGCATTTAGCACATGTTTTATGTGCTTTTTCATAGAGGTTTTCATCATCATTAAAGGATTTATAAAAACCACCCTTGTAATGACATGTTTTACAAGTCACTCCTTTATTATATTTAGGGTTTAAAATATGATCAGCATGATTAAATTTTATTAATCCTTTTTTATTTTCAAAATAGAAAAATGTTTTATCTTTTCTTCCGTGAGCACCAGGCCATCTTAAATGAGATATTTCATAGTTATTACTCTTTCCATCTTTATCTGAATCGAGTCTTCCTACTTTTCTGAAATTATATTTATATTTTTTCAAATCTCTTGCATAGCTATTTAAAAATTTAGAATCAGCAGGAAGATGGCATGTCATACAGGAGTCTAAATCTGTTCCTTTTATTTTTGGATAATTTTTAACCATATATGTCTGTATTGCCGGAATTGCAAAAACATTTTGAGTTATAATTATTAATAAAAGTGAAATTAAAATTTTCATTTTATAGGTTCCTTGTATTTTGGATTATTTGGTGCTTTTTGATTACTTCCTTTTTGCCAATGGCAGACTAGACATTTACTACCCTCGTAAACCGTGTTTTCACCGTGTCTATATCTAAATAATTTACTTGAACTAGAACTGTGAGGATTATGACAAGAAAGACAAGATAGCTCTTTATTTGTAAGAGGATCCTTTTTTCCTTTTATCGGATGATAGCTCATCACTCCCGATTTATGAATATTTTTTACTGTGTGACAATCAAGGCATTGTTTCTTTAACTTTAATTTATTTCTTTTTCTTTTTAAATAACCATGTTTAAAGTGACAGTCTTGACAATTCTTTTTCGCAGCTTTGTGAATATTGTTTCTATCTATAACTTCGTGACATTTTGTACAGGTAAATTTATCAAAAATTGTTTTTTTTGCATACAAACTCGAAGTAGATAAAAACAAAAATAATATAATTGTTATACAAGATAAATTATTCATTAATAATTTACTCCATGACAAGTTATTGCACAGGTATAGTTTTTATTAGATTTTATAATAAGTGTTTTTTTGTTAATATGAACAGAATCTTTTTGATGACAAGAAAAGCATTGAGTATATCCAAAACCTTCGTGATTATCTTTTGTTAAGATTGGAGCTGTTGTGTTGCCGTGAATCTCTGTCGGTGTATCGTATTGTCCACAAGACACAAACAAAACAAGTAGCATTAAAATCATTTTGTATGACATTTTGTACAAGTCCTTTTCGTATGACAGTTTTGACATTTAGTTGCTCCCATTCTTGCTTCTATTCCATGAGTACTTAAAAAGCTAGGAGAGTGAGGGGATCTTTTCATACTTCTAGCATTATTATGACAATCTTTACAAAAGTTTCTTTGGTGACAATTAATACAATTGATTGCGTTTGACCTGGCATAAGTTGAGTGATTTCTATCGAAGTTTAAATAATTATGATAAGCTGGCTTTGGAAGACCTTTTCTGTTATCTGTATGACAAGATCTACAATCAAGTTTTACGAAAACATCATTTTTCTTTTGGGCGTGACAACTGTGGCACATTTTTTTTTCAATTTTTCTGCCTTTGTTATGACAAGATATACAATTTAGTTTTTTTGATTTTGCATGAAAATCGTGACTAAACCTTACGTGCAAAGTTTTTGTGTCTTTGCTAATGTTTACATTTCCTTTAATGTTATTCTTGCTACTCGCGAGAGTAATACTAGTAAAGCAAATGCTGATAATAAATACTTGCAACCAAGTCATTTTGTACCCATGAATTCTTAAAATATCTAAATTGATATGTTAGTCTATTTTTTTTATATAAAAAGAAACTTCCACTTAAAGAACCGCCGTAAAAACTTTCTTCTTTGTTGTTTCTTTTTACTGAAGTTAATATACCTTTGTGAAAATCAATTGCTTGATTGAATAGGTTATAATTTAAACCACAAAGAGTATATTTCCCAAATGAATTTACTTTTGCACAGTAAGGTACAAGCTTAAATTTCTGAACGGATGCTTTTAACATATTGTAGTTTTGATTTTGAGAATTAAACTTATAGTCAAGAACTAACCATCGTTTTAATTGGTTGAGATGTGTTGTAATATAGGCATCTTGTTGTGTTTTAAAGGTTTCAAAAATACTTTCATCTTCGTTAAAAATATTTAAGTTAATATCTTTTTGATAACTAATATAAGATTTGTCTATAAAAAGAGTATTAACAAACCCATTGCCGACGTTCTTTAATGTTTTATAATTGAGTCTATATGAAAATAAATTAAAGTCTCCCTTTAATGTAGTTTCTGCACCAATATTCTTGTCAAAATATAAAACACTTAGATTATTACTTAACTTAGAAATGTTATAGGTAAGACCAAGTTTTGCATAACCTCCAATATTTTCAAGAGAAGTTTTATCCATTTTTTGTAAGTAAGCGACGTCCGTTTCTATTTCGATATATTTATTAAAAGCTTTTGTCAGCTTTAAGCCTGTAGTAGAAAAATTAATATCAAATATCCACATTGGAAAACGGCCAAGTTCTACATTGAGTTGTGACTTTGGAAAATAGCGGTAAACACTAAGGGTAGAGTCATAAATAATTTCACCAGTATCAGGTATTGATTCAACATACGGAGAGAAATCGAGTGTCCACTTTGAATTAAGTAAACCATATCCAATGTATTGTCCTTCTAGAATTGTAGCAGTAGGAAAATGAAAGCTATCCTTATCGACCATGATTGTTCCGATACTAACTTCAGTTTGAGCAAAAAGATTTAAATTAAAAAATAGAAGTAAAAAATTTATAAACACTATAATCCTTTATAGTATGTTTAAGTTAATTCGTCATTTTATTTGTAACTTAATTACAATATTTTTTACATTAGTTTGAACTTATTAAAGATCTTTAGTCATCCCACTCGTGACATGTCTTGCAATCGTTTGCTGTCTTTAATCCACCATTTTTTATTTTTTCAATAGTAAGATCATTTTTATGACAAACATTACATGTCTGTACGCCTTTACCATTGTAAATTTCATTTTTATGATGGTTTGTGCTCTCCGAATCTGTCCAGCTGTCGGGGTGTATTTGATCTGGTTGCATAGGTTCAAGATGACAGGTGCTACATTGTAAGTTTTTTATTTTTAAATCTTTTGGCATATGTTGGTTATGACATTCTTTACAACTGAAATCTTCTTTTGTTCTACTTAAAAAAGCATTTCCATGTTTAGGTAAAAAGCCTTTTACATGAGGAAAGTTATTGTGACAGCTTTTACAATTTGGAGCCCAGCCATTTGTATTTCTAGGATCGTTAATTGATTTGGTTTCTGCTTTTTGTGATGAGTGACAAGTTAAACAAGCCGACTTATCTTCTAAATATGCTTTTGCGTGATTCACTGTACTAGCATAAAAGGCATCTGTATGCATTTGATCAGGAGATACTGGTTGAATATGACAAGATGAGCATTTCATACTCGTGATTTTTTCTTTTTGTGGCATTGCTTTGTTGTGACATTGAACACAACTCACATTATTTTTTGAGTTGGTTTCAGGTGAGTCATGAAAGGCTACACCGTGATTATCTCTCCATAAAGGTTTATGGGGAAAGCTTGCATGACAAGATTTACAGCTTTTGGCCATACTTGTCTTCTTATTAACGCCATTATTATGGCACTGGTAACAAGTATCAATACCTTGAGAAAAATAGTTCTGCCCATGTTTCTCAATGATATTAGTTAAACTATGCATTGTGGCATTAGTTTGTAAGCCTTGATTACCTGAAATATTTTGATCGGTTGTGTCTTCTTTTAGATGACATGAGTTGATAAAACCTAAGATTAGCATTAATAATAAGATTTTTTTCATATATAACTTCCTGATATTTCACCTATTATTAAAACACAAAAAGCAGTTTGATCAACTGCTTTTTGTGCAATGTGTAAAGATTACACGGCAAGGTTTATATAAGTCTTATAGTTCGTCTTGTACACCTGGTTTTGTACCAGCAGTAATTTCATCGATATTTGAAACGCCGTCACCATCAGAGTCTAGTCCTTCAATTGAAGTCAGTGCTGCATTGATTTTAAGGCCATCACCTAAAGCGACTTCAAGATCCATTCCGAAATCATTTAATTTTGGTACAGAAGTGTGACAAGCTTTACAATTTGCCAAGTTTGAGCCTCTGAGGTTATATTGTTTTACAAATTTAGATTTAAATTGTGGTTTTGCCATCACAGATGCTGCTAATACTAAGGCTAATGTTGCAAGTAATGTTTTTTTCATAATGTCCTCCCCAGACTTTTAAAATTTAGTTTTTCTTTAATTATCAAATCTTAGAAAAACTTTATTTCTCTTTAACTTGATTTACTTTTAACAATCAATATATAAAAAAACTATGACTTAAAAGTCTTAATAATATGATATATATCATGTTATTATTTCAGCACTATGAGAGCCTACATATTGAAAAAACATATTTTTTGTATATTATAAAATTTAATTAATTTTAACTATAATTTTAATAATAAGGATGTTTATGAAGTTGTTTTTATGCTTAAGCTTAATGCTATTTATTTCTACGAGTTTTGCTCGAACTGTCCCCGACAAAATGTCTAAAGCAAGTCAAAAGTGCCAAACTTGTCACTCAAAGACTTCTCCAGCAGTTGTCAGTCAATGGGCATCTTCAAAGCATTATGGTGCCAATGTAGGTTGTTTTGAATGTCACCAAGCTAATCCTGGCGATAAAGACCAGTTTATTCATTATGGTAAAAGAATTTCAATTATAGTTTCACCCAAAGACTGTGCTAGATGTCACTCGGCAGAAGTAAAAGAATTTTCTGATTCTCACCACGCTATGGCTGGAAAGATATTAGGATCACTTGACAATATTTTAGCAGAAGTTGTTGAGGGTAATAAAGGTTTTAAAACACCAGGATTTCCCCATGGAAATAGTGCCGCTGCTGTTAGTGGGTGCTGGCAATGTCACGGTTCCAAAGTAAAAGTTCTAAAAGACGGAAAGCTGGATCCAGCCACATGGCCAAATACTGGTATCGGTAGATTAAATCCTGATGGTTCAAAAGGTTCTTGTTCTGCTTGTCACTCTAGACATAAATTTGATATTGCTCAAGCAAGAGCTCCTGAAAACTGCGGTAAATGTCATATGGGTCCAGATCATCCTCAAAAAGAAATTTATGAGGAATCAAAACACGGTATAGCTTTTAAAGCTAATCGCCATAAAATGAAATTAGATAATTCTCGCTGGGTAGCAGGCGTTGATTATAATGCTGCTCCAACATGTGCAACTTGTCATATGTCAGCAGCTGGTGAGCTTGGTGTTACTCACGATGTAGGTAAAAGAATCTCATGGAATAATAGACCGCCTGTTTCAATTAGGCCGGAGATCTCTGATAAAAAACTAGGCTTACCTGGAGCAAATCTTCCTTGGACTAAAAGAAGAAAAGATATGCAAACAGTTTGTACAAGCTGTCACAGTCAAGATCATACAAATAATTTTTATGTTCAGTATGATGCTCTTGTTAATTTATATAATGAAAAATTCGCAAAACCAGGATCAATGCTTTATAAAGCATCTTTGCCGCTACTAAGACCAGCTAAGTTTTCAAATGAAATTGACTTTATTTGGTTTGAAATTTGGCATCATGAAGGAAGAAGAGCACGTCATGGTGCTTCTATGATGGGACCTGATTATACTCATTGGCATGGTACTTATGAAGTTGCTAAGCACTTTTATTCAAAATTTATACCTAAGTTACAAAAGCTTGCTAAAGAAAATAAAAACTCTAAAGACCCTAAAAAAGTTAAAGCAGCAAAAGAGTTAGATGCAAAAATTAAAGCAGTATTAAAAACAGAAAATCATAAATGGTATAATAAAAAATAGCATTTGATTGGATAATAAAATGAATGAAATAAATAGTTTTTCTGAAGAATTAATTAAGATTGAAGATATAACTCATGCTTTTTTAAATTCTCCAGACCAAGAAAGTTTAATTGTGTCTGATGAAAAAAGAGTCATTAGACCTCGTTATCAAGATACGATTTTATCTTTATTTTCTCTCATGGAATTTCCTTTATTTGGAAGTACTGTTAACTCTAAGTTAAGCTTGTATGGTGCAATTTTGTCTCACGGAAAAGCGAATTTAATTGAATTATTTTTTATTGATGAAGAGAATGAAAGATATATTGGAACTTTTAAAGTTTTTAAAGTTGAATTTCCGGAAAATTCTTATTCAAAAGATTATGATGAATGGCTTATGGATGAGCTTTCTTCACAGGCTTTTGGTATTTCTCAAGAGTATAAAAAAGTCGCTGAAAATATTCCTTTTATAGAGAGCATGCTTTGAAAAAATTATTTCTTATTGTTTTTACATTATTATTTTCGTTAAATTTATTTGCTTGGATTGATATTGAACAACGTGAAAAATCTATAACTGGATTTCCTTGTATGAAATGTCATGATCAAATTAAAAGTAAAAAAATAAATTTACCTTTAAAGAAACCTCATCAAAATATTGAAATTGAGCATTTTGTAAATGCAGGAGATTGTTTCTTTTGTCATGACCGAAAAGATAGAAATAAACTAGTCTTAATTAATAAGAGTAAAGTATCTTATAATCAATCATATATGGTTTGTACGCAATGCCACGGTGAAAAATTTAGAGAATGGAACGTTAATATTCACGGAAAGCAAATAGGTTCTTGGAATGTAGGAAGTTCTACAAAAACATACCGGATGTCATGTACAGCTTGTCACAATGCCCATTCACCAAAAATTAAACCAATGAAGACAGAACCTGGTCCGCCTAATCCTTACTTGTTAAGAGGAAGGAAAAATACATTAAGATCTGGAAGCCATTCGAACAAAGGTCATAAATCAAAAAATTCCCATGGAGAGTCTCATGAGTAAATCAAATGAAAATAGAATGGGAAAATGGGCTGAAGAAAAATTAAATATGCCCGTTAAAAGACGCGGTTTCTTACAAGCAGCAGGACTTACTACTGCCGCTTCTTTTATTCCAAGTAAAGAAGCAAAGGCATTTTCTTTTGCAAAATTTTTTCAAAAACATTACAAAGAAATGACTCCAAAGCAAAAAGAAAAAGCTTTTTCTCGAATTGCTCAAGAGACAAAAAGTGAATATGGTGTCGAAGTTAATGTAACAGATCCACTTCCAATGGAGGGAGTCAAGTATGCTTATTGCTTAAACTTGTCAGCTTGTAATGGAAACCGTCTTTGTGTATCTGCTTGTCAAAAAGAAAATAATATTGATGACTCTATTCAAAGTTATATTCGAGTTTTAGAAATGCCTGCTGGAACATTTAATCTTGAGCATGGCGATAAATTTTACAATCATGAGACTGTTCCTAAAAAAGATAAGTTTTATTTGCCTGTCCAGTGTAATCATTGTGATAATTCTCCTTGTACTAAAGTTTGCCCAGTTGAAGCTACTTGGAAAGAAAAAGACGGATTGGTTGTAGTTGATTATGATTGGTGTATTGGTTGTCGTTATTGTCAGGCAGCCTGTCCTTATGAAGCGAGACATTTTAACTGGTCAAAACCAAAAATTGATATTTCAAAATTAAATCCAAATCAGTCTTATTTAAGTAATAGAATTAGGCCTAAAGGTGTTATGGAAAAATGTACTTTTTGTCTACATCGTACAAGAAATAATCAATATCCAGCTTGTCTAGAAGCTTGTCCAACAGGAGCTAGGAAATTTGGAAATATATTGGATCCATACAGTGAAGTTAGTGAGATTTTTAAAAAGAAAAGAGTTTTTGTGCTTAAAGAAGAATTAAATACAATGCCTCAGTTCTTTTATTATTTTGGTTAGTCATATTTTTATAGGAATAAAATGAAATCAGTATTTAAATTTTGGTTTGCAATGATATCTACTTCATTAAAGGGATCAAAGTCTTATTATCTTTGGTTAGGTTTTTTATCTATCTGGATGATTCTTGGTGGAATTCACTACTACGATCAATTTACTCAGGGACTAGTTGTAACCAACCTTGTTGATGAAGTTAGTTGGGGAGCCTACATTGCTAACTTTACTTTTTTAGTTGGTGTCGCTGCCGCTGCTGTTTTATTAGTGTTTCCTGCTTATGTTATGGGAGATCACGACATACATGAAGTTGTTTTAGTAGGAGAGATCTTAGCATTTTCCGCTGTTGTATTGTGTCTACTTTTTATTATGGTAGATCTAGGCAGCCCTTTAAACTTTTTACATATAATTCCAGGAATAGGAAGATTGAATTTTCCTGAATCGGTTTTAGCTTGGGACGTTTTAGTTATTAATGGCTACTTATTATTAAATCTTCATATCCCTTTTTACACTCTTTATTGTTTGTATATGGGTAAAAAACCTCAGAAGAAATATTATTTACCATTTGTTTTTATCTCAATTTTTTGGGCAATAAGCTTACACACTGTAACTGCCTTTTTATATAGCGGGCTTGGGGGAAGACCTTTTTGGAATTCTGCTGTTTTAGCGCCTAGGTTTTTAGTTTCAGCATTTGCAGGAGGCCCTTTAATTTTAATGTTTGTTTTTTATTTAATAGATAAAAATTGGAAACATTTTCCAGTTAAAAAACATGTTTTTGATTATTTAATAAAAGTGGCAAGAGTTATGTTACCTCTAAATAGTTTCTTACTTTTTTGTGAAGTCTTTAAAGAGTTTTATACCGACAGTGCTCACGTAGCTTCTGCTCAATATCTTTTTACTGGTTTAAATGGTTTTCATATGTTGACTCCCTATATTTGGGGAGCTCTAATTTTTGAATTATTTACAATGATTGTTATATTTCGTGATTCATCTCGAAAAAAACCTGTTTTATTTTTATCAGCGTGTATTCTAGGTTTTATAGGGATTTGGGTTGAAAAGGGAATGGGGCTGATAATCCCAGGATTTGTACCTTCTTCTCTTGGAAGTATTATTGAATATATTCCTTCAACACACGAGTTTTTCATTTGTTTGGGAATATGGTCTTTTGGTGCCCTTCTATTTACGATGATGGCAAAAGCCGCAACAAGCATTATGTCAGGGAAAGTTTTATATAAAAGTGAGTAAAAAATCACATTTGTAAATTTTTAACTACCCAATATCAAAATACACTTAAATTTAATGATTAAATAATATTTTCTTAAAAACTTGATTATGGCTTATAATGTAAGTTCGGAGGTTTTTATGAGTAATGTATTAGAGTTTTCAATAAATCATCGTCCATCGACCCATGATATTCTTAGAAAGAAAAAGTACCAATGTTATAGTTTAGGGTATAGCTTTTGGGGAAATGCCTTATTCTCTACTTTGATTTGTATTCCGCTTACTACAATGGTTTTTATTGGTACAAAAGCCAATTACATGAGTTCTCTTTTGATTATGAGTTCTCTAATGACAGCTATTACCTTTTTAACTTGTAATAGTTTGAAAAAAGAAATTACTCTTTTGGAAAGTAAATTAAATTCATCGATAAATGACAATGTTGAGAGTCAAGATGTTCAAGACTTCTCAAATGTTGCTTAATTTTTAAAGTTTTTAAACTTTATTAAGACAAATATTAATTTATTCGATAAGACTTCTATCTAAATATAAACAAGGAGTCTTTTTTGAAAATTTTTAAAATCTATCATTTATTGTTAATTATACTTTTTACAGTTAATAGTTTTGCAGCTGATAAATCTATTACAGGAACAGTTAAAAAGCTTATAAATCAAAGTGGATATACTTATATCCAGTTAAGTAATAAATCATGGGCTGCTACAAACACAATAAATCTAAAGGTTGGCCAGAAAATAAAAATTATTAATCCTGAAGGGATGAAAAACTTTTATTCTAAGTCTTTGAAAAAAACTTTTAAGCATATTATGTTTACTTCAACTGTTCTAATAAAAGCACCTAACGGTAAATATTTAAATCCAAATAAAACTTATAAAGGTCATCCTACAGTAAAAAAAGAAGAACAAGTTGTTAAGGTTAAAAAAGGCGATGTTAAAAAAATCAAAGGTGGCTATACAATAGCTGAACTTGATAAACAAAGAAAAAAGCTAGTAGGTAAAACAATTAAATTTTCAGCCGTTGTTACAAAAGTTATTCCAAATATTAAAGGAAAAGTTTGGGCTCACGTAAGTGACGGGACTGGTTCTTTAAAAAAAGATCTAGTTGTTGTTTTTAAACAAATGGTAAAAATAGGACAAAAAATAAAAGTAAAAGGAAAACTTAAAACAGATATTAGTTTTGGTCACGGTTATTATTACCCAATTATGGTTCAAGAAGCTAAGCTTATTAAGTAAAAAAAAGGGGAAGCGTATTGCTTCCCCTAATTATCAATTTAATAATTTCTTCTTGAAGTTATTTTTTCTCTTTTAAAAATCCGTAAACATTTACTTTATTATTTCCAAAAGTAGAACTAACAAGTACTAAATAATCAATTTCATAACCTTTCGCTACTTTGTTTTTAAAGTAACTTGTGTGATCGTAATCAATTGTAATTTTTGAAGGCATATTAAGACCAGCTTTTGTATTTCCAGCTTCTCCAAAAAATAGTAGTAGTTCGTTTGCTTTATTAAAAATTTGAACATTTTCAAAAGCACTATCTGCTACATATACTCTTCCAGCTTTATCAACAGCTATTCCTTTAGGTCTTGCAAAACTTCCTATTGCTCTATCCATTGTTCCAAGTACACCTTGAAACTCACCATTATTGCTAAATTTTTCAACTCGGCCATTTAATGTATCAGATACAAGTATTTCACCAGTTTGAGTTAAAGCAATATTTGTTGGGTAGAATAATTCACCTTTGTCAGAACCACGTCTTCCTATTCTTCGTATTTCTTGACCAGTTCTTTTGTTCATGACAACAACTTGAGATTCTTTAAGATCTAGTACATATAACTGATTTTTGAAAATTTTAATATCAGCTGGACGTAAGTTATCATTTCCAAGTTCTCTATCTACAGCATTAATACTATTAAAAACAACGATTCTTTTCTTATCCATGTCAGCAACATATTTAAAACCTTCATTATCAACAGCAATTGCAAGAGGTCTTTTTAGTTTTTTAGCACCTATTTTAATTGCTGTTTTTGCTTTCATGTCATAAGCATGAATAATTCTTTTGGTAGCGTCAGCAACATAAAGAGTTCCATTTTTAAGAGTTGTCCCGAAAGCTTTATAAATTGGTTTTTTTTCTTTTTGTACTGGAGGTGTCCAACCAGGGAATCTATTACCATATTTGCTAGAGGCATCATGTAAAAAGTTTGAACCATTTATTGTTTGTAAAAATTGTATTTTTGGTGCTTTAGCATTTGGGTAAAATACATTTTTTGCAGCCATAACATTTATACTAAGTGTAGTGGCGATAAGTGCTGTAAGTGTTAAATTTATTTTTTTCATTATTTCTCCTTTTAATTTATATCCACTATTTATTATGACAAGTTAAACAAAGCTGACTTCCAGTATTGTTAATTTTCATTAATTTGGTGTTACCATATTTATTGTGAACGTCGTGACAAGAACTACATTCAACAGTACCATTTGGTGTTAAATCTTGAGCGATTGTTCCACCTAATGCTGTTGTTGCCACAGCTGGATCAAATAAACCACCATCAGCTGTCGCTAGAGCTGTTGTATAAGCAACTGAAATTGGATGATCATTACCTAAATTAGTTCCAAGGTTTCTGCCTCCACCCATCATAGTTGTACCAGCATTCCCGCCGTAAGCATCTATTCCAACAGTACCGTCGTGACAAGAAAGACATAATTTAGATCTTCCACTTGGTTGACCTGGAGTAGAATTCATCGTTGCACTTGTGTAAGTAGTGTAAGTTGCTACAGAAGTATCGTGATTCCATAGTGGCCCATCAGGAATATTAGCAGTATTGTGAGGTGCGTGACAAACAATACAAATTTTTCCACCTGACCAAGCTTTGTTTGAAAAATCGTGAGCAGAGTTAACAATTCCTGCTGTTACTACTGTTGATGCAAGAAAACCTCCTGTTAAAACTAAGTTTCTAAGCGTTTTTAATGTTTTTTCTCTCATAGAACCCTCCCGTTCAATGTTATTTTTCTACCAGTCGTCACCAACCGTCCATGGTGGAGTCGGTGGGGGATTTCCTGGAAATTCATTATTCCAATGGCATACAGCACATAAGCTTCCTTTATAGGGTGAAGTATTATGGCCATAGTCATATCTAAAAAGTTTTTTCATTGTTGTACTGTGTGGATTGTGACAAGACACACAGGTAAATTTCATACGTGGATAGTTAGGATCATTTGGCCCATAAGTTGGATGACCTGTTACAGGATGATCGTTTTTCCACCAACCGTTTGTCTGTTTTTTTCCTTGCTTAATTCCATCATGACATGAAAGACAAACATCATTGATTTTATCAAAATACAGTCTGTATGGATTGTCAGCTTTGGGTTCACCATTTTGGTCATGTGGTTCATGACAATTACTACAGTCATTAACTGCTGGAGCATGTTTAACTTTGTTTTCTAATTTTAAATGACAGCTTGTACAGTCATTATTAAACGCTTTTAAAATAGTATTACTTTTTGCTAATACTTGGTTTGTAATTATGAATATTATTAGTATTGCTACTTTCATATTTTTTCTTTTTCGTTTCTATTTTTATCTTCTGTTTTTGTATATTTCATAACTTCATTAATTTTTATCTAGTCATATGACAATCACCGCATTTTTTTGGAGCATTTTCACTACCTGATTTTTTATGGCATTTCCAACAAATTGCATGAGCTTTAGATCTAACTGATATTGTGTCATCAAATTTTTTAGGAAACATATCGGGGCTATGGCACTTACTGCAGTCACCTTTTATGCCATATCCATCAGCACTTACGTGCATTTCATGAGCAAAATATATTTCGCCTTTTGTTGCTGTTGTAAAAATAAAGTTTTCAGGGTCGTCATTTACTTGTGAACCAGGAAAAGTGAAGTTCATAATTTCTTCGATATTCGGTTTTCCATCATTGTCTGAATCGAGTTTTTCAATTCTTTTAAAGTTAATTTTTGATTGCTTTAAAGCTAACCCGTAACCATTTAAAAAATCTTTAACTATTGGCATATGACATGTTGCACAAGAATCAAGTCTTCTGTTATAAGTACTTGGGTATTCAGAGACAAATAATGTTTGAAGACTAGGCATTGAAAATACTGTAAAAGTTGATAATAATGTTAAAACTAAAACTGTCGCTTTTATAATTGCCATTTTTCCTCCGTTAAATTCAAGACTAAAATCTAACAAATTTAAATTTTTGTAAAGTATTTTTAAGATGATAAAAGTCAGTTATTTAACTAATATATGTTTTGATTTTTAATGATTTCAGTAAGTTTCATTTGATTTTAAAACATATATATTGCTTTTGTGCGAAGCAAGGAATTTTAATGAAAAAACTATACTTTACTAAAATACTTGAAAATGTTTTAACACAAATACAAATAGGAGGAGAACTATGAAAAAGATTTTATTAATTACATTTTTGATTTTTTCAACAAATTCATTTTCAGCAGAAGCTGATCCCTTTGATGAATTTGGAGGAGCAAACCCTGGTGCATCTGTCGATAATCCATCAGAGCAGTACAAGAAAGACGTAGAGAATTTTGCTTGCGATGGAAATCTTTGCAAAATTTTTTCAGTAACAGTTAAAGGTGAAAAATTAACAGTTTCAACTTTTTATGGTGATCCAGCAAATGGAAGTAGTGGAAGTAGTGGAAGTACTTATAATGCTTATTACGGAAATGGTGGACTTGGTGGCAATCAATTAAAAGGTTATGGTGTCGGTGTTACTTGGGAAAAAAGTAAATGCAACAAAGAAATGAATGTTGACCGTTCAGTATATAAAGCAATTACAACTTATATGGATGCACTTGTAAATTCTGATGGCTCTACAAACCCAGCTTTTACACCAGCAGAAGAAACTATAATTTTATTTTATACAACGATCATGCAACTAGTAAAAGGTGCAACCTGTAACTAATTATGAAATTAAAAATGCTGATCACATTTATATTGTTTCTTAATACTATCTCAGTATTTGGATATGATTTTAATTTTGCTCCACTTGAATTTTCAAATAGAGCACAGTGTTCAGAACTTTCTACTTTACCAGCACGAAGCGCTTTCTTAATGATTGATAGTTTTAATGCTGGTAAAGCTGGGTTTTCACAAGGCTTAAAAGTTAAAAATAAAGGCTTTCAAAGTGAACCAAAAGCTTGGGCTGCTGATTCAGTGAAACTCTTTAGATTGTGGTCAACTTATTTAGCTTACGAAATTTTACAAAAACTAATTGATGGTAAATTACCACTTATTCCAATAGAGATAGATAGTAATACCAAATGGAGTTTCTATAAAAAAGCTTCAGACGCTTGTGTAAATAATAAAAACTTTTTGAATTGTAAAAAAATAAATAATTTACTTTCAGATTTTTGGAGTAAATCACATTTAAAAAACGCAAATTTTAAACGCTTTGGTCTAGAGTCAAATGACTTTTTTACAACAAGTAAAAAGCCAAGTCTTGGTTGTCATATAATAAGAAAATTCTCCTCATTTCAAAGTCATTTAAAAAGTCAGTATGCTGACTATGGCATGCTAAAAGAACTCTCATCTCAGCTTCAACGTCCTAATAAATATATTGATAGTTGTTTCTCATATCAGAGTGATAAAGACCCACGTTTTGCTACTATTCAGTTTGATATAGCTGATATCTCGAATGAAGAAAACTGGAACTCAATTGGTTTTAAATTTTGGAATAGTTTTAAATTATTTTACTCATGGGCTTGGAGACATGCTCCTGAGTATAAGCACAAATTTGGAAAATATAAAAAATCATTTAGTTCAATACCTTTTGAAGACAGTGCTATGCTCGTTCCAAATGGCTGTAGAACAATAACAAAACCAAAATGTGATTCTAACGGGCTGTCAACTGACGCCATGAGAGCAGCTTTATTCTTAGGTCAAACTCACGCTGCTACTAAAGAAGTTCCTGTAAAACCTATTGATATATTATTTCAAGGACAAGTTAGGTCTGTTAATCAAGATGAACTAGGTCTTTTTAAAGAAGGAACTCAAGATGCATGGTATAGAAAATTTCAAAAAAATCTAAGTTCCATAAGATTTCTAATGGTTGATAAACTTTCTTCTAGTTTAGCTAAACTAAATATTGTTTCTTATTTAACAACAGCTAAAACAATATCTAAAGACATACTAAAAGAGCTTGAAAATAAAACAATTGATAAGCAGGAAGCCTATTTAATGTGTTTTGAATATGGACTTGCAAAAAATCAATTATTTGATGATATTTACCAAGAAGTTTTAAATATTAAGAAAAACGGTGATCTTGATAGTTTTATCGGGATTGATTCAAGTAAAAATTTAAAAAATAATGTAGAATACCTAGTCGAACTACAACAGTCAGTGCAATCATTTTGTAAAAGTGCAGAAAAAAAAGGTCTTTTAAAAATTGATCAACCGGAAATTCATCTTTCTTTAAATGAATGGGCATATTATGTCAGACACCCAAGAGAAAGAGAAAAATATGATTTTAGATGTAATAAAGAACCTGGACATATTGCCTGTCCCAAAAATATTGATAAAAAATACCTTGTAACTAATATTGAAAATGATGGGGCCGATAAGGAAATAGTTGTTTGTAAGACTTCTTTTGAATGTGCAAGAACTTATTTAAAAGGACTTGTTTCAATAATTTCTGTAAGAAGATATGCCGAAGCTTTTTTACCTCTTCAAGATACTATTTCAAATCCTAATTTATTTAATAATTATACAATGCCAACAGCTTGTGGAATGTACGATCCATGGGCTCAAAAAAGAGCAACTTGGAAAATATTTATGTCAGACATGGCTTCAGCTTTAATTTATGGAGGAAGCTGTGGCGCTCTTTCACTTCGAATGGATGGTTTAGGCCATAAAAAAGTTATACAATTTGATGAGTTACATAAAAAAAATGTAACTCTTTATAAACCAGTTTTAAGAAAAGAAAAAATGAAATGGTCAGTTGGCTCTGATTTTGGCTTCTTAATGGGGGTTCCTTGTGCTCTAGCATATGGTAACTCAATGGATACAAATGCCGACAGATTTAATGTTTACAATGGAGTTTCATTAGGCGTTTGTAAAAAAAATCACAATGCAAAATATAAAACGGACACGTCAACAGGAAGGCCTGTTATTATTCGAACTGATTCCAAAACTTACGCAGGTTGTTTCAGATGTACTTTCAGTCCAAGTAATGTAGCTAAAACATTCAATGCCGCAAAATGTATAGGTTCATATCCAGCAAGAGCTTTGACTCTTTCAGGTATAGGGATGATTCAAGCTGTAATGAGACTTTTTAATAATTTATCAGACAAAGATAATATTATTAGAACTCAAATGGTTAACATGGATCAAATATCTAAAACATTTGAAGATAGAGGGACTATTCCAAAAGATTGTCACAAAAGCTTAACCAAAGGTTTTGTTTGTAAGAAATTTGATACAAAAAAAGAAAAAGTTAAGATAAAAAAGAGTAAACTATAATGAAAGTCATATCACCTTTTATTCTTTTAATAACACTTGTTTTAAGCTTTAAAGTTTTTAGTGCTAGTTTAAATTTTTCTATTGATAAAAATGGTGTTGACTTTATTCGCTATGTAAATGAAGACAAATCTTGTGGCATTCAAAATAAAAACTGCATTAAAGAAGTTTCTCCTTGTTTAAACTGTTCAGGATCTAAAAAATTTGAAATTTTAAATTTTTTTAAAGAAGTAGGTGAAATATACTCAAGTTGTCTTGAGTCGCCAATTGATTCAGTAAACTATTATGATTATTTTAATAATTTAAGTTTTCACAGTTTCAATTCATACTCTAGTTTAAACCCAGGAAGACTTGATGATCCTAAGTTAAGAGTAAAGTTTGCCAAACTTTGCCCACTAGATACAACAAATTTAAATGTTTTATTAGTTGTTGATAGCAATACTTATAATATGGAAAAAATCGCCGCTGTTTCCTGTGATGGTGTAATTTTTCCACTAAAAAGAAAGTTTTATAATTCTTGCCAAGATAATGTGGATTTTTTGAATAAAAAAACGAAGGAAATTAAAGATAAAAAATTAAATATAAAAAAACAATTAGAGTATAAAGATTTTGCAAATGTTTCTATTGATCTTATTAAGTTCTCAGAATTTTTAGAGGCTGAATACATAGAATGTGATCAAACAAGTTTTAATCTTTGTTTAAATATTTGTGATTCAATGATCTCTTGTACAATTAATAATATAAGTAACGTTGCTTCTTTTCGATCTCCTTTAGCTTCTGTTGACTATTTGAAAGATGAAGCTAATAACGAAGATTTTTACAATCTTTTAACTAAAGAACATTTTGTGTTTTCTGGAAGTTCTCTTAATTTAAATTATCTCATTGACTATAAAAAGATGAGTGACTCTACTGATGATTTTGGAAATTTTGATGATATTGATAATATGCTAAATGATTTTAGTGATATCTTCACAAAAGATAACATCAAAAATGCTTCAGAGGGATCATTTATAGTTTCTGAAAGCTATCGATCTCGTGTTCAAAAAGAATTAAATAATTTTTGTGAAATTGATGAAGAAGCTACATTATATTCTATAGTTAAGCCTTATATAAAATTTACACATTTATTGTGTAAAAACAAAAATAGCGTTAAATTCTACAATTTAAGGACGTCCAAATGAATAAAGCATTTAATTGGTTTATCTTAACAATATTTTCTATAGGTTACGAAACTCATTTATCTCGTCAAATTCATTTAACTGAATTTGTCTCTCAAAATGATTCATATGCTTTATTACAAAATATCGATCTCGCTATTGAAAATAGTAAACATTTAAAATTATTTGGACTTGGAAAAACTAAAGAAGAAAGAAAAGTAGTAAAAAAGAATAAGAGAAAGGTCTTCGAGTCAAAGTTTTCAAATATTAAAAATAATACATTATTACTTCTAGGAGCCAATGCTGATGGATTAGGCTTTGGTACAGGTTTTTTCATAAAACAAGACGGCCTAAAAAATAGTGGTTACATGCTTACTGCTTATCATGTAGCAAAACATTTTTGTAATATACCTGTTGAATCAATGACTTCTTGGGGTAATGAACTTCAGTTTGATTGCCAAAATTTTTATGCGCTTAATGATATTGCCATCAATATTAAAACAAATTCCGTTAATATTAAAGGTAAGAATCCCTATAAAAGTAATATAAAAGAATTATTATATTTTGATAAAATTCATGACATTGCTTTATTTAAAGTGGATTTTCCTAAAAATTTTAAACCTCAAAAAATCAAATTTGAATTTGATTATAAAGTTGAATCACCGTGGATTACCGATTTGTACGGTAAAACAGCCTTGAAATATTTAAAAGCATTTAAATTATATTCATATTCATTTCCTATAGAAACAGATGAAGAAGGCAATGTCGTTAACGATTTAATGAAGAAAAAGTTCTCAATAGGTAAATTTAAAAAGACAGACTCTTTTGAAACAGAAGATAAATATGGTTTAATCTATGCTTTTAGACATAGTCTTCAAACGTCTCCAGGTGTTTCTGGTGGGCCAATTTTTCTTGAAGATGGTAGAGTTGTCGCAGTTAATTTTTCATTTGTCCTGAATCGTTATTATGAAAATATTCATGTCAAATGTTCCAAAGCTAAAATGGAACGAATCACAAAAGAAAACTACGCAATACCGTCAACATTTTTTAAAAATATAATTGTACGTATAAATGGAGAAAAAAATGAAAAAAATTAGTTTTATAGCTCTTTTATTAATTTCACAGCAGTCTTTTGCTCTTTTATCTAATAACATTTCAATTCGAGTTAGATCATCTGCTAATTATCTTTATCCCTGCAATGCTGGAATTGCAGAAAATAAAGATAGTATCTCAAAAGGTGTAGATTATATAAAAGGTTTCTGGCAAGCTTCTCAACATAAACCAACAGCAGGAACAGGCGATGGTGTAGCTGTAGGTGGGGCAAATTCAGGAAACTTTGACATTGACTATAGTATATTAGGCTCACTTCTTGGAGATGGCGAATTAGCTTTTCCTAAATTTAACACTCTCTTACCAGAAGTATCTATGTTTGATTTTGAATTAGGTGGAACACCTAAAAATCCATCACAAAAAGTAGAAATAAATCTAGAATCAGATACTTTTAATGCCGCTTATTTTGTTACATTTTGTTTTAAGCCTTCAAAGTTAAGTCACAATGACGATGGAGTTAAACGTGAACTTATTTTTAACTCAGCTCGAATTACTCATTCAGCGGTACCAACCAATACTAAAGAATATGCGACGGATTCAAAACTTAAAGCAACACTAGACATTAAGTGCCGAACAAAGGACAACACTATAACACAATTTTATGCTCCGAGTGGGATTTCTAGTTTAGATACACTACTTACACTTTTTCCTGAAAATACATCCATAGAACTAATACCATCAAACGGTCTTAAAATTGGTGATCCTTCAAATATGCTTTCAGGTGACTTCCTTCCATATGGTAGTTTACCTGACGAATGTAGAGTTCGGTTTTACTTTTTTGAAACATCTGGAGTTTTACGTGATCATGTTTTATTGGAATCAGATATAAGGATTGATTTAGATGCTAATGTTAGAGCTATAGGACAATAAACACTAGGGTATTTATGAAAATTTTATTTTTTATCTTACTACTTACGCTACTTACGACTAAAGCTTTTTCCATAGGCCCTACTTATGATCATTATTTATATGTTTGTGACCTTGGAATAAAAGCAAATTTAAATTCAACTAATATTGGTGTTGATTACATTCGTTTTAAAAATGGAGCAAAACAAGAAAAGATAATTGGAAGCTATATTAATAAAATGTTTAGAGGAGAGGGGCGCGACCTTTTAAAAAGAGATTTAAATAAACAACTTAGTGATATTGAAATAAATTTGGCATCTGACTACAAAGGAGCCCAGTTTTCAATTGAATACTGTTATCACTGGGTTAAAAAAAATCAAAGTTTAAATTTTTATATAGCTAATATTGATATAACTAATCCTGATTTACTTGAACTGGAACTTTCAAAAAAAGTTAGTTGTGCTTCAATCAATGATGTTGGTGTAAAAAATGCTCAAGATTTTACTGCAAATAATTTTTCTTGGGAACTAGGACAAAATCAGAAAGATTTATTTTGTAAAATTAAATTTACATACAAAGAACGTTTCGTAGGTGAATTAAGAGATTACAATCTGGGAGATTTAAAAATTCTTCCTATTATAAATATTGGGGTGACTCCATGAGAACTTTTATTTTCATTACTTTTTTATTATTAATTGCGATAGATTCTTCTCAAGCTTGCTCTCCAATACAAAATAATGATTTTGAACTTGTTTCATCATATCAATTTGAAAAACAATCAAAATCAGGCGGAACAGATGTTTTAATTAGTGGATGTCGAGATAATAAAGACAAGTTTTTTATTGTTAATACTAAAGCTACCTATACAAATCTAAAATATATAAGAATTTCAACTGACTCTGGTGAAGTTATTAAAGATGGTTGTTATATAAAAAACACTCCTTTTGAATACTCTAAACCAGCTGACTTTAATTTTAATGAAATTTTTAAAATGCAAAATGATATAATTCACGATTGTTTACAAGTTACTGTCAAAGATGAAAGAGGAATTATAGATATTGTTAAAGACAATGATGTGAAAAATACAGAAAATAAAGAAAAATGTATTTACGAAAATATTAATGAATCAACAGTTAATGTTTGGGGCTCTCACTGTGTTTTTAAAATAGCAGAGTCATCCAGGTTTAAGGTCAACTATTCTATCACTCCTGCTTGTACTAGAAAAGAATTTCTTAAAGCTAAATTTCCTAATGCTCCAGGGGACTATCATGCTGAAGTATCTTTTAATATGGCTGATGATCTAACCCCTGGAACAACAAACTTTGAGCTTCTTGGAAAAAGTTATGGCCGTTTAAGTATTTTACCTGATTCTTCAATTATGCCAGTATCTACTTATTTTGGTTCAGAAACAGCAAGATGGCCTTTGATCTATAGTTCTGACGTATCTTTTGGCCAAGTTTCTATGAGAAAAACTTTTAATCCAAAATTACAAAAAGATTATTTTGACTTAAGACTTCCTTTTGTCGTTAATAATAATTGTGAAAAAATGTGTAGCGATGGAATGTGTTCTAGCCCCTGTGATTTTAAAACTCCTATAGTTGCTTCTATTACCCTTAAAAAAAGAAAAGCTAATGAATCAATTTTTAAATTTATTGACTGGTGGTATCAAGGAAATATTGTTCCTGGAAATTACTTAGGTATGCTTTCTCTTGCTAGATCTGTTTATTCAACAACTGCTGAAATTAATGATGAATTTTATGTTAAAGCTGAATTTTCTTCACCTTCTATAAGTTATATGCAACTAAATAAACTAGCAAAAAGAGCATCAATGAGAATTTCAAAATTGAAAATTAACAAAGGAAGTGTCGGAAAAGTTGGTTTAGGAACACTAGGAGACTTGACAGGACAAATTTTGCCAATTAATACATTGCCAGAATTAAGTCTTGGTGATGGAACAAAGAGTTTTGATACAATCCTTAGTATGTTAAGACGTGTTCTTGGTACAAATAAAAACTGGCCTCCTTATTATGATAAAGTTTGTAAGTATGGGCATTGTGTAAAATCAAAAGAAAAGTTTATTACACTTGAGCTTAAGTTTAAAGTAGCAAGAGTTTCTCCTTCTGGCAGAGTTTTAATTAGAGAGATTGTGAGTAAAAAATCTTCACCAATATTTGGTAGTAGCGTAAATTCTGTTACTGAGTTACCTAGAGTTCGTTGCGAATAACTTTTTGATTATTTAATTGTCTTTAAAATTTTATTTAACTGTAAAAAACTAATTGAATTTTTATTTTTTTCAAATGATGCTGTGAAACCATAATTCATTGGTGTAGGAGCATTAGTCTTATACCAAAAAGCTTTTGTTGCATCAATCCAATTATCTGTTCCAAAGTCTTTTACATAGTACTTTACTATCTTTATTTCGTGCTTTTCTTTTTTCCAATTTAACGCGCACCCAATATCGTCAAATTTATAAACATGATATTTTTTGTCGATTAATTGAGTCGCAAATCTTTGATCACTAATACTCATATGACAGTGTTCACAGACATCTCGGTCATATACAATTTTTCTTGGTTTGAAATCATTTGTTTTTAAGCAAGAGTCTAAGGTGAATATTAAAAATAGTATTATATAAAATTTAAATTTTTGATTAATCATTAAGATCTTCTTTTTAATAAAAATAATTTTTATTTGTAAAGCATGATATATGTCATACCCCCCTATGTTTGGAAAGTTGGAACCTGAGTTTTTAATTTAATATAAACCTTTGAAATCTTGATGAGCGGAGCTATTCAAGATTTTAAAGGGGGCGATTGGAAACAAAATGGAAAAACGTAGAGCTTTTAGTGAGGATTTCAAAAAAGCAGCAATTGAAAAATTATTATCTCCAAATGGACCAGGTTCGACTAAATTGTCTGAAGATTTGGGTATATATCCATCAACATTATATGGTTGGAGAAAAAAGTATGCTAATAGTCAGCTCATGACTAATTCAAATAAAAAAAAACAAAAAGATTGGACTCCTGAACAAATGTTAGAAGCTATTATAAAAACAGCTTCAATGAATGAACAAGAACTAGGTGAATATCTGAGATCCAATGGATTACATTCATCAGATCTCGATTCATTTAAAAATGAATTTATTGATGCAAAAAAAGAAAAGAAACGTGGACGACCTCAACTTGATCCAGAGCTAGTTCAGCTTAGAAAATCTGAAAAGGTTCTTAAAAGAGATTTAAAAAGAACTCAGGCAGCACTTGCTGAACAAAGCGCTAGAATTATTCTTCTAAAAAAAAGTCACGAGATATGGGGCACCAACGAGGACGACGAGTAGTTGTGGAAGGCAAAAGAAGAAGCACTTGAATTAATAACTGAAGCAACTACGAACAATTGCAGAATAAAAGTTGCATGTGATGACATAGGAATTGATTTAAAGACCCACAATAGATGGAAAGGTGATTTAGTCGACAGAAGAAATGGGCCTCTTACAGTGCCTGTTAACAAGCTAAGTGAAGAGATTAAAAATGAGATTATAACAATTGCAAATTCTGAGAATTTTGTAGATCTATCACCTTGGCAAATTGTTGCCAAGCTTGCAGACAATGGAAAATATATTGCAAGTGAATCTAGTTTTTATAAAGTTTTAAAAGAAAGAAAGCTTCTCGCACATAGAGGTCGATCCAAAGCACCAGTAAAGAAAAGACCAACCCCATTAGTTGCAACGGAGCCAAATCAAATTTGGAGTTGGGATATAACTTATTTAAAATCAAGTATTAGAGGTGAATATTTCTACTTGTATTTGTTTATGGATATCTTTAGTCGAAAAATAGTTGGTTATGATGTTTTTAAAAATGAATCAATGGATTACTCCGCAAAACTTTTTGAACAAATAAGTATAAACGAAGGTATATCTCAGAATCAGTTAGTACTTCATTCCGATAATGGTGGTCCAATGAAAGGTGCAACAATGCTTGCGACGCTTCAGCGCTTAGGTGTTATGCCATCATTTAGCAGACCACGAGTGAGCGATGATAACCCGTATTCAGAATCATTATTTAAAACATTAAAATATAAATCCGACTATCCTGAAGTTTTCAGTGATCTTAGCGATGTTAAAAAATGGATTTTTAAATTTGTTAATTGGTATAATGAAGTACATCTTCATAGTGGAATAAAATTTGTAACACCTGCAAGTCGTCACAGAGGTGAAGATAACGATATTTTAGAAAAAAGAAAAAAAGTATATGAAAAGGCAAAACTAATTTATCCGGAACGATGGAATAATCGTAAAACTAGAAATTGGGATAGAGAAGAAAAAGTTTATTTAAATCATTTACAAAAGAATAAAGATGTTGATATAAAAACTGCATCTTAGGAACTTAAGATTTAACTCAGGTTCCAACTATCCAAAAATTTTCCGATCTTGATTAAGTTCGTTTGAATTAATTTGTTCACATGAGTTTAATAAAATTGTAATAATAAAAAATAATAATATTGATAAGTCTTTTTTCATAAATCCTCCTCAGAATTTTTTGGTTGATGACCTTACATAGTTATTATCGTTTTAGTGGGGAATTAATCATCTAAATTGAAAAAAAAGTGTTTCATTTTTGGAACATAGTTAAGAAATAAATGAGTTACTTTTCAAATAAAAAACCTAAGTATTTGAATTAATACATATAATCAAAAGAGAGTTTGATATAATCTTGAGCTAAACTTAAGGAGTTTAAGTCAGCGGAGAAGTTTTTGTTTGAAAGTTTACTTAGTAAAATATTTGTAGTTATTGTAGATTTAACAGTTCCAAAGTCATAGGAAAGTTGTGGCCCAAGACTTATAAATGACCTTCGACCTGTAAATACATTTAAAGTTTTTGATTCATAAGAGCCAGCTAAAATTATATTAACATAGCTTCCAAATTTAAATTTATTTAATTCTTTAATAGCTTTCATTTCAACTAAAGTTACACTTGGAAAATCTATTGAATATTGCTTATTATTTAAAACTTTCTTAGATGTTTTGTCTTTTATAAAATATATCGAATTAGTCATTTCTAGCTTTTTAAATTTTCCTGTTAATATTGCTCCAACTTTAAATGAATCTCGAACACTTAATATTTGAGATTCATTACTTAAATTTCCCGTTTCTCTCATCCAAGCTATATTTGCCTCAACTTTAAAATTTCCTAGAGTACCAATTTGGCCTCGAAAGCCTAATTCGATAGGGCCTAACAATGATTCATTTTTTATTTTTAAAACTGAAAATCCTAACTCTATACCTAAAGAATTAAAGTAGCCGTTAATTGGATAAAGTATGTTTTTTAATTCTAATTGTTGCTCGATACTTGAATACTCTGAGAGATTACTAACTTTGAAGAGATAGCTATTAATTGTTACCTTGTTATTTTTTGAAATAGACTTTATCTTTGGTAAAGTCATATTAACTTTATTTTTTGTGTCTTGAATTAAGTGTTTTACTTTATCTTCGATTAAATCAAAACTTGAGTTTGGTGTTGTAATAGCTAGAGTTATAGCAGTCACAGTTTTTTCATCTTCTCTGTAGTTACTTGGTAGTGAACGGTGAAGGCCTTCGTGAATATGAAGTGCGATTAATTGTGAGTTGCTTAGTTCTAAAGATTTTGGAAAAAATCTTGTTGAAGCGTATGCTCGAGGAAAAGTTCGAGCATAAATAAAACCAGATCTTCCCGTTTCGTAGGCACCGAGTTTTTCAAGTTCACTTTCTTTGATATTTCTTTTAGTTATGTAAATTTTTGTATTAGATACTTCAGGGAATAAGTTTCCAAGATGTTTAATAGAGCTTACATTAAGTTTCTTTAAAGTTTTGATTGCTAGTTCTCTAGTACTGAGTAGTCTGCCAGAAGTTACTAATTTAAAACCTTCTAAATCTTCACCATTGTCGCCATTTCCTATTATACTGCCGGAACCATAAGATAAAAATGGTAAGATAAGTATAATAAATATTAAATTTTTCACACTCTTAGTTTAAATTAGTTAGAGGAACAAAGGCAACCTCAAGGTGAAATACATCTTTTTTTTCTCCCTTGCTATATTTATGATTCATATCCAATAGAAATTGTCGGATATCAGTTTTAATATCTGGTATTTTATTCTTATCAAAAGTTAATGAAAGTCCCGATATTTCTCTTTCTTCAAGAGGTACTTGATCAATTTTCTTATCTATGATTGAAAGTATATTTTTGTGGTACTCCTTAATAGCTTGTGAAGGCGTATTGTCTTTAGTTAAAATATTTGTATTTGTTTGAATTAGATTATTGTTCTCTTCTTTTATTAAACCTACGTTAATCATAGTTAGAATTGCTTCTTTTACAGTATTTATATTTAGATTTAGCCTTTTTGATATCCATGAATAGCTAGAGATAAAATCTTCACAGTCTATTAAATGTAAAATAGCCATATAGTGCCATTTCGAAACGATTTCATAGATATCTTTATCAAGTTCTTTAAACTCTTGTTTACTACTTTTTCCTAAAGCATTTGGATTGACCATAGAAAGAAGAAAGTCTCGTTCTTGAGTAGTAAGTTCAAACTTATTTAATATTTTCATTGCTACTTTTATACTAATTTTTCTTTTGTTATTTAAATAGTCAGACAATGTTCCCGGTGAAATCTCAAGGAAATTAGCAAATGCTCTCAAAGAATAGGAGGAATTTAGAGATTGTTTTTTATTTAATATATTTTGTAGATACTCAGAGAAATTTTTGAAATTGTAGATCACATGACAATTTTATCATAATTTCAAACATTTATGAATAGATATTGTTAAATATTAAAAAAGTTTTACTAAAAAGTATTTATCATTTTTGAAATAATTACATGCTTTTCTTATTTTGATGAAAAATCTCTAGAATTTGATATAAGTACTTTGAATTGAATGATGAATTAGTACAAAGTGAGTGCGTTTTAAAACAAACTCAATCAAGGAGATACTTATGAAAACATCAACATTGGGAACATTAAAAAAACACGGTTTAGTAACAATTTTACTCATGTCTATGGCCCCAGGTTTAGTTTTAGCTCAAGACGCTTTACTCGACGACACAGCATCAGCTCTTAATATGAGTGTCAGTAACGAACAAATTGATATTGATGGAACAGTTCATAGAGAATCTATGGCTGATAAAATGGCCAAACAAAGAAAAGCTCTTGAAAAAAGACATGAAGAAATGGTTCATAAAAAAATTGAAGTTATGAGAATGCGTGAAGAGCAAAAAATAGCTAATCAATTAAGAAAAGCTTTAAATGGCCAAGCAATGGCTGTTGATTCAATAGGCACAAGACAAGCTGCTCCTCAAAAAATGATAGCAACTTTGCCAACAATAAAAAAAGCAAAAACTAATAAAGTTTTCTTATTAGCTGGTGGAAAAGAATTTACAAGTCAGCAAACAGAAGCATGGCAAGCATCATTCAGTGCAGGTCTTGGCTTTGAAACAGTACTTGCTAAAAGAGTCGGCCTTGGACTGTCTGTTGGTTATACTAAAATGAATCTTCAAGATGTAGCAAGAATTGGTTCAAGTAATATCTTGGGTGGAAATTATGGGATCAATAACGGTTATAATAACGGTTATAATAACGGTTATAATAATGGTTTATATCCAAATACTAGTAATACATTAAGTCTTCAGGGAGATGAAATTAATTATAATAATTTAAGCTTTGGACTTAATGGAAAATTTTATATAACTGTTGATACAACAGTTCAGCCATATATTGGAGGAGGAGTTTCTTATAATAGAACTACTTTAGAATATAACACCAAAACAAATTTATATTCTCAATTTAATAATGGTGTAAATGATAGTGTTTCCGCTGGGTATCTTTCTGGTGGACTTCATGCTGGTGCAGACTTTAACTTTACTAACACTTTTGGTATGACTTTAGATTTAGGTTATACAAAATCATTAACAAAAGGTTTTGATAAAGATGAAAGAAGTTACCTCGTTTATAGAAACTTTGATGAAATTGCTTTAAATAATATTGGTAAGCAAATAGAACAAGCTGATGTACTTTCAGTTGATCTTGGACTAAATATCAAATTTTAATAGTTACTTTTAAATCTAATTAATTAAAAATCCCCTTAATTATAGGGGATTTTTTTTGTCAACTTTTCTTTGTTTTATAAAAAAATTAAATATATTTTTTTGTATATTGGAATATTTCTCTCTAGTTTTAACTTTTTCTTATGATATTCTGTCTAATGTGCCGATATTATTATATATAAAAATTTAAAAGAGAGATTGAGATGACAGAAAATGAACTAGCTGAAAATGAATATACTGTAAATTTATACAATGCCTTGATAGACAATGTTGTCAAGCTTTTGCCCGATGACGATAAGTTAAAATACTTTACTAAAAAATATTTAGAAGCAATTTCATTTAAAATTTTGCGAACATATCGAAATAGTGATCTCGTTGACTTTATAATGGATCGTTATAAATATTTTAATGAATCTTACGAAACTAACGGAAACTTTAGAATATTTATAAATAATAAAAAAGAAAGGTCAGTCATTGAAGTTGTCTGTCCATATGCGCCTCATGTTTTTGTAACAATTGAAAAAGTCATTCATTTACACAATTTATCTATTAAGTTTAAAGCACATCCTTTAATTTCTACAACCTTTAAAGAAAGTAAAAATACTCAAGAGAGTAATAAGATAGTAGTTATTTATTTTGAACTTGAGGAAATTAAAGATGAGCATGTTCTAGATGAAATTAGAGATGACATTCAAAAACATCTCCAGGCAACAGAGATTGCTTATAGAGATCTTTCAAAATCAGAAGAACATATAAAAAAGACATTAAAAATATTTAAAAAAGATGAGCAACCTAATCAAGATATTGAATATAAAAAAGAACAGATTGAACTTGTGAATTGGTTAACTGAGAATTGGTTTTTGTTTGGATCGTGCTCAATCACAAGAAAAAATAATTCTAAGTCAATGTCTGTCAAAAAAATTGATCAAGCAGCAGGAATATTTAATGATGATTTTTTGAAATTTTCAAAACTAGCAATTACTGATCTTGTTGAAGTATTTATTTGGAAAGAAAAAGAATTTTCTCATAACAATTTTTCATTTTCAACAATTAAATGTAAAAGTCCGATTTTACGCTTTAGTAATCTAATGTGTCTTCGAATAGGTATCCCGACTTCTAAAGACGTGATTGAAGAGCATGTCTTTCTTGGTTTGATAAAAGGATCTTCTTTGCAATTTAAAAATCAAGAAGTTCCAATTATTAGAAAGAAGATTAATTATATTTTTAAAACAAATAATATGGTTGAAGGTGGATATCATTACAATCAAGTTATAAGAGTTTGTAATACATTACCAAAGTTTGAATTATTCAGAACTCAAAAAGAATCACTGCTAAGATTAACTGAAAACTTGTTATCTATTTCAAATCCTAATGAAGTGTATTGCTTTTATGATAATCCATCACATCAAGTTCTCGAAGTCATTATTGTTGTGCCACTTTCTTATACTAAAACAAATCTAGATGTTATTAAAAATTATTTAATTGAAAATATTCCTCATTCAGATAGTGAATATTTTGAAGTTAAGGGGATTGAAAATAATTGGGTACAGCTTTATTTTGATCTACTTGGTGACAAGCCTTATCAGTTAGATGTTGAAGAAATTGAAAATGATATCAAACAATTAACAAAAACTTGGACAACAAAAGTTAAAGAGGTCATGAAATTGCACCATTCCGCTAGCATTAGTAAACAGCTTTGTGATCATTACTTACCAATGATGCCTAAACACTATAAAGCCAGTAGCTCAGCTAATGAAACTGTTGAAGATATATTATATTTAGAACAATTAGCTCATAGTGGTGACGTTCAATTTAATTTAACGTCTTTTAGTGTGCCAAACTCAAAATTAGATAATAAAGCAACTTTACTATACATTTATAGTAAAGAAAAAATTGATTTAAATATGGTTATGCCAATATTGCAAAACTTTGGTTTTTATATTCTAGATCAAATCAACTCACGTATTGGTGATTTTGAAAAAACTTACGGGTATATTCAATCATACAGAGTTCAAGATTCAAATGGAAATCCTATAGATTTAAAGCTTAGAAGAAAAAATATAATAAAAGGTCTCGATGCTGTTTTTAGTGAGAAAACTGAAAATGATAAATTAAATTCTTTAATACTGAAAACAGAACTCAATTGGCGAGATATTAATGTCATCCAACTTTATAGAAATTACTATTTGCAAATTGGAGTTTCTTACACCAAAGGTAGAATAAATAATTGTCTATTAAAATACCCTGAATATATCACTGCTATTTATCATTATTTTATAACAAAGTTTTCACCAGAGAATAAATTTGGAAATATAGAGTATAGAAAGAATGAACTACTACCAGTCTTAAAGAAAAAATTTATTGATAGCTTAAGACATGTTAGCGATATAGCTGATGATGTTATTTTAAGGACAATATTCAAATTAGTCGAAGCTACAATTCGAACTAATTACTTTATCCCCAAGAAGGCAGGCGAAACATATATTTCAGTTAAGTTAAATCCTTCAATGCTAGAAGAAATGCCGAAGCCTGTTCCTTTTCGTGAGATTTATGTCCATGACGTAGGTTTTGAAGCAACTCATATTAGATTTGGTCGAGTAGCGAGAGGTGGCCTACGGTGGTCAGATCGTACTGAAGATTTTCGAACGGAAGTTTTGGGCCTAGTTAAAACTCAACAATCAAAAAATGTTGTGATAGTACCTGTTGGTTCAAAAGGTGGTTTTGCTTTAAAAAAACAAAACCTATCTAGAGAAGAGTTATTAAAAGAAGGAATTAAGCAATATAAAAAATTTATTAGCGGTATGTTAGATATCACTGACAATTTTATAAAACCTGGAGAAGCACATTTTCCAAATCACATAATGCCTTATGATGAGTTAGATCCATACCTTGTTGTTGCTGCTGATAAAGGTACTGCTTCTTTTTCAGACATAGCTAATTCTGTGTCACTTAAATATAAATTTTGGCTTGGCGATGGTTTTGCTTCAGGTGGATCAGTAGGATACGATCATAAAAAAGAAGGAATAACAGCTAGAGGTGGCTGGGAATGCGTGAAACTTCATTTTAAAGAACTAGGTAAAGATATTCAAACTGAAGAAACATCTGTTATCGGTATTGGCGATATGAGTGGGGATGTTTTTGGAAATGGAATGATACTTAGTAAAAAGCTTCTTTTAAAAGCTGCCTTTAATCACATTCATATTTTTATTGATCCCACTCCTGAATGTGAAAGTACTTGGGCGGAAAGAAAAAGGTTATTTGAAATGCCAAGGTCTACTTGGAAGGATTTTGACTCAAAATTAATAAGCCAAGGCGGTGGTGTTTTCGATCGTAACTCAAAAGAAATAGTACTGACTAATGAAATAAAAACTATGCTTAACATTGATAAAGATATTCTAAACGGAGAGCAGCTTATAAAATCCATTTTAAAGATGGAGGCTGAACTTATTTGGTTTGGTGGTATCGGAACTTATATGAAAGATGAAAATGAAACTCATTTTCAAGTTGGTGATCAAGCTAACAATTCAGTAAGGATTAATATTACAGAGTGTAAGGCTAAAGTTATAGGAGAGGGGGCAAATCTTGGTATAACTCAACTTGGACGTCTTGCTTATGATGCTAAAGGTGGAAAATTAAATTCCGACGCTATTGATAATTCTGCTGGTGTTAATATGTCTGACTACGAAGTTAATATTAAAATTTTACTTGAGCAGTTAGTTCACGATAAAAGAATTGCCACAAAAGAAGAAAGAGAAGCGGTCTTAGCATTTGCAACTAATGAAGTTTCTGACCTAGTACTTAAAAATAATAGAGGCCAACATCGTTTAATATCAGTTGATAAAATTAGAACTAAAAATGACTTTAAACAATTCAAGTTTTTAATAAATACATTAATAACTTCCAAAGGTTTAGACAGTGAAGCAGAAGCGATACCTTCTAGAGGAGAACTTGAACGTATGGATAAAGCTAAAGAAACTTTACAAAGACCAGTACTTGCCAAGCTTCAAGCTTATGTCAAAATGTATGTCTCAGATGAATTACTAGAAGGAAAGTTGATAGATGATAAATATTTTCATTTAATGTACAAAGATTATTTCCCAAAATCAATTACTGATAAATATGTTAAAGATATTGATAAACATCAGTTAAAAAGAGAAATAATTGCAACGCAACTTACTAATTACGTAGTGAATAGAGCTGGAATAACTTTTTTTGATCATGTTGGAAAGAAATCAGGACATAAACTTGAAAATGTTGCAAAAGTTTATTTAATTTTTGATGAAATCTTTGAAGGCGAAAAGTTTAGAGAAAATTTATTTGCTTTAGAGGAAGTTGATGAAAATGCTAAATATAAAGCATTGATGGTTTTTGAAAATTTACTTGAGTACTGTAGCATTAAATCACTTCATATTTTTAAAGATTTAATTGAATTTAAATTCATCAAATCATTTAATAAAGTTTTAAAAGAATGTTTGGAAATTATTCAAGTAAATGACAAAAATTTATTGAAAAAATGGACCAAGATTGGTTTTGATTATGATTACGCAATTCTTTTAGAAAAATTCAAGAATTTACGTATTTTGGCTAATGTTATTTTTCTTATTGATAAGTTTGAATTAAAAACAATGGACTCTTTAAGCTTGATAAATAATGTTAAAAATATCTTTGGAATAGATTGGCTTATTGAGACTGTAAAATCAGTTGAAATAACAACTGACTGGGAACTAAGTCATAAAGAAATTCTTTTAAAAGATATTGAAAGTCATAAAATGTCTTTAATTGAGTTTGTAATTGTCACCTGTCAGAACGAAAAGATAAGTGTTTCCGATCTATCTGAAAAAGATATCATTAATTTATTTCTAAAAAGTCACCCTATAAATGTTAGAGCCTATTTAGATAATTTTGAAATTCTTAAAAATGGAGCTATTATAAATTTAACCTCTTTAGCTGTAGGGGTAAGTAAACTAAATATTCTTTAAAGCATTTTTGTCAGATATTGATTTCTTTAACAATAAGGATAACTGGGTTATTATCTTAAATATTTTATAAAGCAATAAAATGGAGAGTATATATGGGATTAAAATTAAAAGATGCTTATATTGTTGACGCTAGAAGAACACCACAAGCAAAAGCAGGGCTAGATTTAAAAGATGTGCCGGCTCCATTTCTAGGATCTTACTTAATAACTAAGATGATGGATGAGCACCAGATTCCCACTGACCAAGTTGATGAAGTCATAATGGGAAATGTTGGAAGTCCGGCAAAATATCCAAATATTGGAAGGGTCATAGCTTTAGAAGCTGGACTACATAAAAAAACTAGTGGCTATTCTGTTCACCGCAATTGTGCTTCAGGAATGGAAGCTTTAAGTCATGCATTTTTAAAAGTAGCAAGCGGTCGTTCTGATCTAATTTTTGCAGGAGGTGTTGAATCAATGTCTCAAATGCCATTAATTTATTCAAAAGAAATGACAGAACTTTTTACTCAACTCATGAAGAGTAAAACTATTCCTGATAAGTTAAAGGCAATTTCTACTTTTAGACCTCCTTTTTTATCTCCAATTATTGCTATTGTACAAGGATTAACAGATCCTTTTTGTGGTTTAAATATGGGCCAAACGGCAGAACTTCTTGCTAGAGAGTTAAATATTAGTCGTGAAGAACAAGATGCGTGGGCCTTAAGATCACATCAAAAATTAATTAAAGCAAGAGATGAGGGGCGATTAGATGATGAAATAGTACCTCTTGCCATTGGTGAAAAGCTATCAAAATTGTTATCTATTGATATTGGGCCAAGAGCTGATTCAAGTTTAGAAAAATTGGCTAAGATGAAACCTTATTTTGATAAAAAATCTGGTACAGTAACAGTGGCTAATAGTTGTCCGATAACCGATGGTGGATCAGCTTTAATGATTTGCTCAGAAGAAGCCTTGAAGAAATACAATTTAGAACCTATGGCAAGAATCGTTGATTATCATTTTCATGGTTTAGAGCCTGAAAGAATGGGAATGGGACCACTTCATGCTATGGATGGAGCTTTTAAGCGCACGAATTTAAAATTAGAAGATATGGACTTAATGGAAATTAATGAGGCATTTGCAGCTCAGATAATTGCTGTTAAAAAAGGATTCACTGAACGTAAAGTTGCTGACTTTTTTAATATTGGTACACTATGGGGTGAAATTGACGATGAAAAATTAAATGTTAATGGAGGTGCAATTGCTTTGGGACATCCTGTAGGTTCAACAGGATCAAGATTAATTGTTACTCTCGCTCATGAACTTAAAAAAAGAAAAGCAAAATATGGTATTGCCTCATTATGTATTGGTGGCGGCCAAGGTGGAGCTTGTATTATTGAGAATTTAGTTAAATAGGAAAAAATATGACTTCTGAAAAAAGTGGAAATAAAATTAGTATTGAGTTTAAAAATAAAATTGCTTATATTGGGTTTGGTTATAATGATTCTAAATCAATGACTGTTCTTGACGAAGAAACTTTAAATGAATTAGATCAATATGCTGATCAATTGAAAATTAAGGCAAATGAATTAGATGGAATTATATTCTTTTCTCATAAAAAGAATTGTTTTCTAGCAGGTGCAGATATTAACTTAATTGCATCGATGAATACAGAAGCAGAAGCTGCTGAAGGTGCTACTCTAGGTCAAAAAATATTTTCTAAAATAGATGACTTAAAAACTCCTACCGTGTGTTGTGTTCATGGAGTTTGCATGGGAGGCGGATTGGAATTTGCACTCTCTTGTAAAAATATTATTTCTGGTGAAGATAATAAAACTAGTCTCGCTCTTCCTGAAGTTAAATTAGGACTGATCCCTGGGTTTGGAGGTACATATAGATTACCTTTAAGAGTAGGTTTGCCTACAGCACTTGAAATGATATTAAGCGGTAAAACAATAAAAGGTCGTAAAGCTAAACGTATAGGTCTTTCTGCTGAAGTATATCCTTATGAAAAATTAGTAGAGTTCGCTCCTCTATATTTTAAAAATAAGACAGTAAACAAAGAAAAAAAATTATTTGAAAAGATTGAAGATCTCGCTCAAGATAATATGATCACCAAAAAAATAATATTTCAAAAAGCTCGTGAGAATGTTTTAAAGAAGACAAAAGGTTTGTATCAAGCACCACTTCGAATTCTGGAGACTATGGAAAGTGGAATGGGTAAAAGTAGAAACTCTTATCTTGAGATGGAATCATCGTCCTTTGGTGAATTATGTGTTTCAAAACAAAGTCAAAATCTTCAACATATATTTTTTATGAATGAACGTTCTAAGAAATATTCGGGTGCAACGTCTGATAATGATCTTACTCTTAAAAGAGGAGCTGTACTTGGTGCTGGAACAATGGGGGGAGGTATAGCATGGCTTATGGCTGATAACGATATGTTTCCAATTATGAAGGATTTAAATGAAAAAGCATTAAACTTAGGTTTAAAGCAAGCATCATCTAATTTTTCCGGTGCGGTAAAAAGAAAGAAGATTTCACTAGATGAGTTTGAAAGAAAAATGCATAGTATCTCAGCTCAATTAAATTTTTCTGGATTTAAAAATACTGATTTAATAATTGAGGCTGTTGTTGAAAAAATGGAGATTAAAAAATCGGTTTTTACTGAAGTTGAAAATTATGTTTCTGATAAATGTTTAATTACTTCAAACACATCTTCATTGAGTGTAGAAGAAATGGCTTCGTCTTTAAAAAACTCAAGTCGTTTTGCTGGACTTCATTTTTTTAACCCAGTTCACAGAATGCCATTAGTCGAAATTATTACTCATGAAAATATTGCTCCAGAAACTATTAGCTCATTATATAAATGGTGTATAAAAGCTAAAAAGACACCAGTTGTGGTTAAAGATGGGCCAGGATTTCTAGTAAATCGAATATTAATGCCTTTTTTAAATGAAGCTGGATACATGCTTGAAGAAGGTGTATCGATAGAAGATCTTGATAAAGCATGTGAGAACTTTGGTTTTCCAATGGGGCCTTGTCGTTTACTTGATGAGGTAGGAATAGATGTCGGATCTAAAGTAGCGAAAATTTTATATGATGGATTTGGCAAAAGAATGAAACCTTCTACTTTTTTAAATAAAATGATTGATAAAAGCTTACTTGGCCGAAAAACGAATGCAGGATTTTATCTTTATGACGAAAAAGGAAAAGTTGAATCAGTTAACGATGAAGTTGTTTCAATGCTACCAACAAAAAATATAAAATTATCAGAGACTGAAATTCAAATGAGAGTTGTTCTTCCAATGATAAACGAAGCAAGCTTTGTTTTAGATGATAAAATTGTCAATTCATCTGAAGAAGTTGACCTTGGATTAATTTTTGGAATTGGCTTTCCCCCATTTCGAGGAGGATTGCTTCGCTATGCTGACTCTCTTGGTGGTGACAAAATTAAAGATCTACTAAACAAATATTCTGAGTCAGTAGACAATGAAAGATTTAAAATTAGTCCTTACCTAAGTAATTTAATTGATAAAAAAATAAAACTTTACGAAAATTGATTTCTTTTACACAAAAATACTTATTTTTATACTTACTTAGAGCAAGAAATAGACAAAGATTATTAATTTTTTCATTGCTTGCTCTATCTCTGTCTTCTTTTGCTTTACTTGTGATTCAATCAACGATGGGGGGGATGCAATCACAAGTTGTAAAAAGATCACAAAATATAGAAGGGTTTCTTGAATTAAGGTCAATTAACAATAAACAATCAGATTTTTCAAAAATTAAATCAATATTAAATAAACAAGACATTCCATATTTACTTGAAACAACTAAAGAATTACTGTTAAAATTAAATGGTAAAATAAAGCCAGTAATAGTTCATGGAATCAACAAGCCTCCATTTTTTTACAAAAAAAATATCTCAACATTTGAAGCGATCGTTCCTTTTCATTTGTCTTTTGCTCTAAGTATTGAAAAAAATGATTTTATTACATTGTTTTCGCCATTTATAATGGACAATTTTATCTCTGATATACCTCGACGTCTTACTCTAAAGGTGAATGATTTTGTAAGCACTGATCTTCCTGAAATAGATTCATGGCATATATGGATAAATCTTAAAAAATTAAATGGACTATTAGGGGGACAGAATTATGAAAAAATAATTTTATACAAAGAACCCAGTAAGAAACTCCTGAGTCTTATTAAAACTAATGCCATAAAAAATTACGATATAATCACGTGGAAGGATAAGCATAAGACTTTAAATTGGGCTTTAAATTTAGAGAATTTTATTATGATTTTTCTTTTTGCTTCAATGTCTCTGCTTGTTACTTTAAGTATTCTGAGTGGATTTTTACTCTTTTGGGAAAAGATCAAGCCTGACCTTTCTTTGTTTTGGGTTTTAGGAGTTTCAAAAAAGAATGCATCTAAAACTATATTTAATTTTTTAATAAATTTAAATATTTTTTCAATAATCATTGGCCTTCTTTTTGGATCATTGTTTTTATATCTTTTTAAAATGTTTGCACCAAACTTAATGCCAGATATTTTCGTGGATAGAAGTATCCCTGTTAAGTTTAATGTAATATTTTATATGATTTCTTTCTTATTACCACTAAGTATTAGTTTTTTATTTTCATACATATTAACTATTTTTTTTAAGAGTGATGTTGATTTCTTTAAGTCATTAAAGAAGATAATTTAATTTACTCAATCTACTAAACACTCACCTTCAGTAAAACTGATTTTTTCACATTTAGCGAGACATTCATTGGCATATGTTTTGTGATTTCTGCCACATACTGGAGCATAGATCTCCATACAGATACAATAATTTTCTTCTTTTTCTTTGTGATGCTTTTTTAAATAACTTCTAGACTGCTTCTTATTACTTAGTAATGATGAGCAACCTAGAAGTGAATATAGACAAATTAATACTAGTGTCTTGGACATGGCCCATAAGTTCTAGATATTAAAATAGATGAACTAGCACGAAAACTTAAAGTTTGATTTGAGACCTCTAGAGGAAATGTCAAATCTGTATTTTTTCTTTTTTCACATTCATACCAATATCTTGTTGGTGGAAAAGGATTTGGATATGGTCTTGGATTTGTAAGACCTTGTCTTAAATATTCGGTATAAGTTATTAATTGGCTTGATTCAGCATCAACAACTAAAGTGCCACGACTTGATTTAACTAATTCTTTAACATTAGACAAAAGCGCCTTACATTCTTTTTTCTTCATATAAGAACGAATATTTCTAATTCCTGTTTGTCCTAGTTCTTCTTCTAGTCCTGAAATACTTAAAGTTAAGTTGCCAAACATGTTGCATTTAATTTTTGTAACATTAAAGTCTAATGACAAAAATGATTCAGCCATAACAATATTTGAAATTAATAAAATCGTTAATAAGACATACTTCATAAATTCTCCTTCTGATTTTTGAATATTTAAATCATCATATTAAATTTGTTTGGTATTGACTAGCTAGTAATGTAAATATTATATTTAAAAGTATGGTGGCTTCGGGCAGATTTGAACTGCCGACCTGTAGGATATGAATCTACCGCTCTAACCAACTGAGCTACGAAGCCATGTGTATTTAAGGTACTGGAAATATAAATGAAAATTAATAAAACTGTCAATTGAACTATGCTAAATAATTACAAATTTCCATTAAAAAAAATAATCTCTTACATGGAGCATCATAAATTGTTTCCAAAAAGTTCAAATATTGTATTCGGTTTGTCTGGAGGTGTAGATTCTGTATTTTTATTATACATGCTAAAGTCTTTACAAGAATTATCAAAAATTAAAAATATTAAAGCTATTCATATAAATCATGGCACAAGACCTAAAGAAAACTGCGAAGAAGAAAACTTTGTCAAAAATCTATGCAAAAAATTAGATATTTCTTTAAAGATTCATCAACTTGATCTTGACTCTAATCAAAGCTCTTTTGAAAATGTCGCTCGGATTAAAAGATATGAAATCTTTGATACTTATATTGAACAGGGAGACAAGTTTGCCACTGCTCATCATTTAAATGATTCCTTTGAATGGTCTTTAATGAATCTTTTTAAAACTTCTTCTCTTAATTCTTTAAAAGGAATGCCGGTAAAAAGAGGTGAGTATATTAAGCCTCTATTATGTTTAACTAAAGATGATATTTTGAATTATTGTAAATTAAATGAAATTTTTTATAAAGAAGATACGTCAAACCAGATTACTAAATACGAAAGAAACTATGTAAGAAATAAATTAATTCCACTGATAAGCGACCGCTTTCCAGGATATTTAAATCATTTTGAACAACGTCTTTCTTCTTTGAATTTAAAAGCAGACGAAATTGATGAAAAAAATAATGTAATAAAAATTGTGAAAGATCCAATTGGAGGAACATATATAACATTTAAAAAATATACATTTTCTGTTGAGCAAAATGTTATAAGTTCTTTTTTTGAACTATCAGAAATAAGTAGATCAAGTTGTAAAGAACAAATCTCAAAAATAAAGACTGCTTTAAAAAATGGAAAAGAAGGCCCACTAACTTTACCTTCAAATGTACATGTTTTTATGGCTAAAAATTCATTGTATTTAATAAAAAATGCCGATTTGTGGAAATATGAGGAATTAGATAAATCTCTTCTTCAATATATAAAAAAATATCTAAAAAATGATGACTTATTAAAAAATCAAGAAACGATAGAAACATTTAAATTTATTGACAGCAATTTCTTTTTTCCGAGAATCTGCTTAAGTGATAATAAGGAAAATTGTGTCAAAAAAGAAAACAAGCTTCTTCCACTAAGTACTAATTATTTATTATCAAACAATATTACATTTAATTATTTTTCCCGACTAAAAGACTCTGATAAAATTATTCCAATAACTTTATGGACAATGCTTGCAAAGTCTTAGTTACGCAATTATTATAACTTACGTAGATTTATTGATTATACATCGAATTTTAATTTTAAATAATTAGTTCATATAACTTTAAAAGAATAAAAATAGTTAAGGGATAAAAATGAAAAACCAAAAAACATTCACTTTGTGGATTGTTCTTTTTTTAATGATGGCTTTAATAGCTAAACTTGCTTCTCAACCAAAAGACGGTTCAAAAACAATTACTTATCCACAGTTTATAAAAGCTGTTAAAGATAAGAAAATTGAAGAAGTTACTTTTAAAGGTGAAAAAGAAATCCTCGGAAAATTTTATAAAGCTTTCGAGAATGGAAAACGTTTTAAATTAACTGGAGATACGGGGACTAGTACATTTAATATATTAGAAAAAAATGGTATCTTGCCTCAGTATGCAGAAGAAGAAAAACAAACACTTTTTACCTCTCTACTTATTAATTGGGGGCCAATGCTGCTTCTTTTTGTTGTCTTTTATGTATTTTTAAAACAAATACAAGCCGGTGGTGGAAAAGCAATGAGCTTTGGTAAATCAAAAGCAAAAATGCTTAATTCAAATGATAAGAAAGTAACATTTAAAGATGTCTCTGGAGTTCAGGAAGCTAAAGAAGAATTAGAAGAAGTGGTAGACTTTTTAAAGTCTCCTAAAAAATATACTAAGCTCGGTGGTAAAATACCAAAAGGTGTTATTTTAGTTGGCCCTCCTGGGACAGGTAAAACATTATTAGCTAGAGCTGTGGCTGGTGAAGCTGATGTGCCATTTTTTTCAATTTCTGGTTCAGATTTCGTTGAAATGTTTGTAGGTGTTGGTGCTTCAAGAGTTAGAGATTTGTTTGAACAAGGTAAAAAACATGCACCTTGTATTATATTTATTGATGAAATAGATGCTGTTGGTAGACATCGTGGAGCAGGACTAGGCGGTGGTCACGATGAGAGAGAACAAACGTTAAATCAGCTACTAGTCGAAATGGATGGTTTTGAATCTAATGAAGGTGTTATTTTAATTGCAGCAACAAACAGAATAGATGTACTTGATCCTGCTTTATTAAGACCAGGTAGATTTGATAGAAGAGTTACTGTTGGCCCACCGGATGTTAGAGGTAGGCTTGGCATTTTAAAAGTACACACTCAAAAAACACCTTTAGTGGAAGGAGTTAACCTTGAAGTTATAGCTAAAGGAACTCCTGGATTTACTGGAGCTGATCTAGCTAACCTTGTAAATGAAGCAGCACTTAATGCAGCAAGATTAAATAAAACTGCTCTTGATGGCGATGACTTTGAAATGGCTAAAGATAAAGTGCTAATGGGTCCAGAAAGAAAATCAATGGTAATTTCAGATAAAGAAAAAAGAATTACAGCTTATCATGAAGCTGGACATACTTTAGTTGGAATGAATCTTCCTTATACTGATCCAATACATAAAGTAAGTGTCATGCCTCGTGGAGGTGCTTTAGGAGTTACTCAAACGCTACCTAATGAAGATATGTTAAATCTTACAAAAGAAAGAGCTCAGAATTTTATCTCATTTTTAATGGGTGGGCGAGTAGCAGAAGAAGTAGTCTTTTCTGAAATCTCAAGTGGAGCATCAAATGATATTGAAAGAGCAACTCAATTAGCTCGAAATATGATTTGTCAGTGGGGAATGTCAAAAGAACTAGGTCCTATAAATTATCACAAATCTGGACTAAATCCTTTTGGAGAAAGTGTCGGCAAGAGTGATTATTCAGAAAATACCGCTCGTGAAATTGATCAAGAGATGAAAAAAATAATTGATGATAATTATAAAGTTGCTACACAAATTATTACTGATAACCGAGAAGCTCTAACAAGGCTAGCTGAAGGATTAATTGTTTGGGAAACATTAGATTTTTCTCAAATTAAAGACTTAGTTGACGGAAAAGAGATTGGTGTTCCTGTGATTGAAGTTAAAAAAGAAGCAGAAACTGACAAAGAGATCGACGAAGAGAAAAAAGAAGATGTCAGCACTGATAAAGCTGTAAGTGCAAATGAAAAAGATAATAGTGAGGACGACAAAGATTCAGACAAAGAAGCTCTGCCTGTTTAATTTTAAAGGAAGTTAACATGAGTAAAAATACTATTTTAATTGTAGATGATGATGAATTAATTACAGAAGAATTTGAATCACTTTTTCAAGAAGAAGGTTACAATGTTATCTTAGCCTATAACGGCCAAGAAGGTCTTGATGCTTTTGAAAAAAATGAAAAAATTGATTTTGTTTTATCTGATATTAAGATGCCAGTTATGGATGGTGTTGAGTTTATCAAAAATTTAAAGTCAATTGGTAACTCAGTTCCCTTTATTTTTATGACAGGTTATTCTGATTATACTGAAGAAGATTTATTAAGCCTTGGAGTTAATGCCGTGTTGTTTAAGCCTTTCGATGTTGAAGCACTTTTAAATACTGTTGCTGGAATGTTAAGAATATAAGCTACTTATCAATTTGTAACCATCTTAACGCATATCTATAAATTCTTGTAATCTTTACCAGTATATAAACGTTTTATTTTCAAATGATATTAAATCTAATAATTTTACTGCATAAACTTGTAGGAGAATTATGAAGCTGTCCATATTCGTGTCGTTGTGTCTTTTTGTTATAAATGCTCAAGCTATAGAAAAAATTATTTATGGCGATGAAAGTCGAGTCGTCATTCAAGAAATTTTAAATCCAAATGTACTTGAGATAAGTAATAGTATCGCTGCAATGATACCTAAAAATATGACTTTATCTAAAAATGGCGTAACTTATTCTTATGCACCAAGTTTAAAAAAGTCGATGAATCTTTGTCCTGAAGAGAAGTTCTCAAAGCTTCCTTCGGCTGCCTACTGTACTGGATTTTTAGTAGGTGATAAGTACCTTGTTACAGCTGGCCACTGTATTACAAATCAAACTATGTGCGATAATGTAAAATGGGTTTTTAATTACAAACAAAAAACAAGTATAAATGACGTCTTAATATTTGATGATAAGAATGTATATAATTGTAAAAAAGTTATTAAAGCAGTATTTAATGAAAAAACTCTTAATGATTATTCTGTAATTGAACTTGAGCGAAAAGTAATTGGTAGATCACCTGTTAAATTGAGCACAAAAAATCAAGTTTCTCTTTATACTGAAGTATATACATTGGGACACCCTTCAGGATTACCTTTAATATTTACTGGAGAAGGTTTCATAGTAAAACAAAACTCAGTCTATTTTACCGCAGCAATTGATACTTTTGGTGGAAACTCAGGTTCACCAGTGTTCGACTCAGAAACTAATACAGTTTTAGGAATACTTGTTAGAGGTGGAAAGGATTATGTCTTAGATAAGAAAAATAAATGTTTTCGTGTAAACCAATGTCAATATGGTGATGGAAATTGCAGAGGTGAGCAAATTAGTCATATAGCTCCTGTTGCCAAAATTGTAAAAAAACTAAATGAAACTAGAAATTAATTTTAGTACTTCTACACATAGAGAACTAAATAATTTACTCAATGATTTAAATTCAACTGAAAATATAGATTTGTTTAGTGACTGCAAAAGTGAAATCAACTTTATTGAAAATAAATCAGATAAAATTGAATTAAGATTTGTATTTAATAGATCTTATGAAGACCTTTCAAAAACAATTGAATTTTACAATTACCGAGAAAAAAATAGTCAATTTAAAATAGATAAAGATAATAAAAATAAACTAATAAATATTTATCACTCAAAAAACATAAATTTAATAATTAGCTCAAGTCTTTAACTTCGTATATTCCATATTCCTGAATTAAAGCAAATTGTAAGTTTTTATCAGTTGTATATGATTAAATTTAAAAGTTTAATATAATTAGTAATTTTTTCAGCCAAGGATTGGTATGACCTTAAACAAAGTATTTGTTATTTTTTTTCTTTTATTTCAAAACTCACTTTTAATTGCAAACGATGAAAATGGTGTTGTCTATGGTAATGATGACCGTAAAGATCTATTTGAAATTAACAATATTCGATTATTAAATCTTGCTAGATCTACTGCTGCTATGATTTCTAACAAAGATATTTCTAAAATAGATGATGGTTTATATAATATTAAAGGAAAACCTCTTAGTTCTCTTAAGGTATGTAAAAGCGAAAGATACTTTAATCAGATTACTTCAGCTTATTGTAGTGGTTTTTTGATTGCTCCTGACCTATTAGTAACAGCAGGCCATTGTGTTAAATCTAAAAAAGACTGTAAGCATTTTTCTTGGATATTTGATTATTCTGTTTTTCAAAATGGAGATTATGAGGAAACAGATTTTAACATTGATAAAAATAATGTCTTTAGATGTAAGAAGATTATAAGTCATACTTTAAGTGAGAAAAAGAAAAATGATTATTCTTTAATTCAATTAGATCGAATAGTAAAAAATAGAAAGCCTTTGCTGTACAGAAAAACAGGAAAAATAGTCTTAGGGACAGAATTACTTGTTATCGGACATCCATCGGGACTGCCTACCAAAATTGCTGACAATGCTTATGTTAGAAAAAATGAATCTAAAAATTATTTTGTTGCTAACCTCGATACTTTTTCTGGAAACTCAGGATCGGCGGTACTGGATTCAAAAACTGGTATTGTCGAAGGAATATTAGTAAGAGGTGAGCAAGACTATATAATGGACAAGAAAAATAAATGTTTAATTACAAAAAAATGTAATGATACTGGTTGTGCTGGTGAAGAAATGACTCGGATAACTAATATTAAGTATTTATTAGATAATTAAATATCAACAAACTTCACACTTTAATTTTAATCCTTTTAATCCATTGATAATATTTTCTGCACAAATTATACTCATCGATTCCCTCGATTCATCAGTTGCTGAACCTATATGAGGTAAAATAATAGAATTTGGATGGTTTAATAGTTTTGAATCACTTTCCATTGGCTCAGGATTAGTAACATCTAAGCCTACTCCACGAAGTTTTCCTGACAAAAGAGCGTCATGCAAGTCTTTTTCATTATGCATTAAGCCTCTTGCCGTATTTATAAAATAACTACCATCTTTCATTTTTGAAATATTGTCTTTGTTGACTAAGTTATTAGTTAAACTTGTTAGTGGGCAATGAAGACTTACTATATCACTGGTCTTAAATAATTTTTCCAAAGATACATGTTGATAGTTTGAATCAATATCATTTTTACTAGGATGGTAGTAGACAACGTTCATACCAAAACCAAATTTAGCTCTATAGGCTACTTCTTTTCCGATTCTCCCTAAGCCTATTATTCCTAGAGTTTTTCCTTTTAAGCCCATCCCTAGAAAACCAAGTGGTTCCCAAGTTTTCCATTTCCCTTCGGAAACGTTATTCATTCCTTGTTTGAAATTTCTTGTAACAGATAAAATTAATCCAAAGGCTATATCAGCAGTAGCATCAGTTAAAACATCAGGAGTATTTCCAATTTTTATGTTTAATTCTTTAGCAGTTTTAATATCAATATTATTAAATCCTACGGCATAGTTAGAAATAACCTTTAAGTGATTATTTAAATGAAGAAAGTCTTTATCAATATTATCTGATAACATTGATATTATACCTGAGTATTTTACCATATCTCTTGACGCTAGATTTTTTATTTCACATATATCAAAGTCAATATTTTGAGATTTTAACAGTGTTAGTCCCGATTGATGAATTTCTTTAGTTAATAATATTTTCATTTCGTCCTTTTTTTTGAAAAGCAAGTAAATGTCAGTGCCTATCTTTGTAAGTTTATACTAAAATATACTAAATTTAAAATTCATAGTTGAAAGGAGTTAACATGATAAATAAACTAATTTTAATAACTTTTGTTTGTGCCTTAGGATTATCAGCACAAGCAGCAACGATTGCTGTAATTGATTCAGGATCAGATGTAAAACATATTGATCTAGTCAAAAATGTTTGGATGAACTCAGTAGAGATACCAGACAATGATAGAGATGAAGACCATAATGGGTATCAAGATGATGTATTCGGTTGGAACTTTGCTGAAAATAATAATCAAGTAATAGATTATTCATATTTAGGTTCGTTAACACCTGATATTAGAAAATTTTTTCAAATACAAACAAAGAACTTTTATGGCCTAGCTACTGAAGAAGAAAAAAACTGGGTAAGAGAAAAAGTTCAAGATCAAGACTTTATTAAAAGTATTCAGCTTTATGGAAACTTTATGCATGGAACTCATGTTGCTGGAATTACTGTTCGTGATAACGATTCTAAATTTCTTGCGGTAAAACTGATACCTACCGAAGTTAAATTACCTGGTAAAAAACTTACAAGTTTTTATGGTATTAGTACTAAGTTAATTGAAAAAGCAAAGTTGTCTTCCAATGGACTTGGAATGAATTTGTTAAAAGTGGCTTTAGCACAACTTGCCAAACAACAAATGACTCAAATGAGAGATATTGCATATTATATTGATGGCCATAAAGCAGATATTGCCAATGGTTCTTTTGGAACAGGTTATCCACAAGCGAAAATGATTGTTACAACATTAATAAAAATATTCAGTAAAAACCCAAAAGAAGCAGACATTATTGAAGGAACAAAATTTTTATTAAATTCAATGATAAGTGAAGGTGAAAAATTTGTAGCAGCAGCCCCTGATACATTATTTGTTTTCGCTGCTGGAAACGACGGGTCTAATAATGATTTATATCCAGCTTCTCCAACAAATATTGTTGCTGATAATGTGATCTCAGTAGCAGCAACAATTGGAAGAACAGCAATTGCAAATTTTTCTAATTACGGAATAACTAAAGTTGATGTAGCCGCTCCAGGAGTAGGGATTAAATCAACTGCGCCAGGTGATAAATACATGACTATAAGTGGAACTTCTCAAGCAGCTCCTTTTATAGCTAACGTAGCTTCAAAAATTAAAGATGCTAACCCAACTCTTAAACCAAAAGAAATAAAAGCAATCCTTATGAAAACTGTTGATTTAAAGAAATTTCTAAATGGTAAAGTAGTAAGTAATGGTATCGTTAATACTGATCGTGCAGTAAGAGCTGCCAGCTTAACTAATAAAATGAGCTTGTCAGAAGCAATTTCTGAATCAAGAAAGCTCGTAGCTGATATCGCTACCAGCTTCATTAGTCCTTTAGTTCAAAATGTTAGTAAAGACATTCAATTCGTTTTACCACTAACTTCTAGCTTAATTTTAAAATAATTATTTAGATATTAAATAAATACATTCTTTACTCAAAGTCCCCATTGCGGGACTTTGTTGTTTTTCAGATTCATATATTTTCTTTATTGAATATTCTTTAAAATTTTCTTTTATATTTTCATGAGAGACACTAAATGGTGGCCCTATTGTTTTATCTCTATCAATTTCAAATGTTATTATCATGATTTTTCCCTGACTACTCAAAACTCTTTTAAGTAGTTTATGGTATTTTGCTCTTAGCTCAAAAGGAAGAGCAACTGTCGCTGCTCGATCATAAATAAAATCAAATTTTGATACTTTATTTTGAGAAAAATCAAATTTAAAAATGTCATCACAGATTAAGTTGATATTATCAGATCTATAAATGTTATCACTTTGGTGATGACTAAGATTATTTTCTTTAAAAAAGTCTAGGATGGCATCACTTGAGCATTCTAGTCCGTATAAACTCATACACTGTTTGGATAAAAAATTAATATCAAGTGATTTTCCACATAATGGTACAAAAATATTTTCAAAACTTGTATTTTTAGGAAAATACTTTAATAACAATGGGTTAACTTCATTTAAATGAAAACGAATTTGTTTTTTTTTCCAAATTTCTAACCAAAATTTAGTATCAATAAGCCCTCCTTAGGAAATAATTTCTAATATAATCTTATTATAAATAAATGTATAGATTTGCTATTATATATAAGTAAGGTTTGCCAGGAGGGCTAATGAATAAGTTTCTATTATTAATTTTTATTTTTGTCTTTGTTTCATGTGAAAATCCAAAAGTATTAATAGGAGATAAAGATATAAAAGGAACTACTGGACTTGATGGCGACAATAGTGGTGGAGACAGTGGTGGTGGAGATAATGGTGGAGGCGGCGGAAATATACCTCCTGTACCACAACTAGTTTATTTTGAAACTGAAGCAAGGCGTATTGAAAAGGAAGATTTAAGAAAACTTATTTTACCTTATAAAACATCAGGATTTAAAACTCTTAAGTATGGTGAAAGAATAAAAAAATCAAGAAAATGCCATAAGGACTATTCGAAAAAGTGTGTTGTAAATAAACAAGTATACTTTAGATTTAACCTAGATAAATTTAAAAGAACAAATTATAATGACTATGCAGTTAGGGATATTCAACTAACAGGAGACTTTTATAGTGTTGGAAAAAATCACCGTACAGAGCTTCTCTGTATTTTAAATAATCTTCATTGTAGTGGACGTGGAATTATAAAATTTCCAAAAATTGGATTGGGTTTTTTATTTAAAATGCTTTATTGGAATCAATCTTTCTGGGGAGGAGAATACGACAAAGTAGTTAGAACTCCTTATTTTAATTCTTATTTAAGTGCCGGAAGTGTTGATGGAGGAAAAATATTTATTAGAAAAGATGCTCCCATATCCTTTAAAACAGCATTTAATTACAACTGGAGACAACTTGATAATCTTCTTTCGTTAGATAATATTAACATGGTTGTTACTGATGATACTTTTGTAGATAAAAACTTGAAATTAAAAATAATTTTAAGAAGAATCAAATAAGCTCTATAAGGAATTGTCATGAAATATTTATTACTATTTTTACTTTTTACTCAAACATCTTATGCTATAAATTTAAATTTATTTAAACCATCTCAATCGTATAATTATAGTTTAGTAGAAAGTGGTAAATCTATAAGTGAAAATAAAAATTATTTTTATAGTGCTTTTTACCAATACGTAAATAAACCAATTGTATCTCAAAGTACTACAGGCTCGAAAATATCTTCACTCGTTTCTGGAATGAATATTCTCAACATTTCTGCTGCTCGAATAGAAAATAAATATTTACAGTGGGGTGTTTCTGGAGCAGCTATTCAAACAAGATTCAGCTCAACTAATAAACAATTCTCAATGGCCGACTCTTCACTTTACATAAAGTATTTTTTCCCAAAAGCTTATAAAGGAATTCATTTCTCATTAATGCCACAAATATATTTACCTACAGGAAAGTCTGAATACTTCACCTCAGATAATAAAACAGCCTATGAAATGAAATTTATAGCAGAAAAAGAATTTAAAAGATTATCCGTCAGCATGAATCTTGGTTATATGAATTCACCAAGTGCTCAATATTTAAATCTAGATTATAGATCGCGATTACTTATGTCATTAGGTGTATATGTTCCAATAACAGATAAGTTAGGTGTAGCTGGTGAAGTTACAACATCAAGAACTCTGCCATTTAATAATTATCAAAATCCAGGAGAGCTTTACACAGGAATTAGATACAGAATAGGACAGTTTGAATTATTATCAGGAATAAGTTTTGGAAATATTAACAATAATGAAAGTAGTAACTTTAGTTTTACTGGAGGAGTTCGATTTGTTCCTAATTTTTTAAAAAGTAAGTTCATTGATTATCGAACAAAAATTACTAAAAAGATGTTTAAATTATCTGACAAAATTCAATTTGCTCAAGATAGTTCTAAAATTAACTTAAATAGTAAACTCGCACTAATTAAAATTGCATCAATTCTAAATTCAGGAAAATATAATTATAATAAAATTAGACTTGAAGGATATACAAATAAAGATGGTGACAAAACATATAATAAAAAATTATCAAAACTAAGAGCTATAGCAGTAAGAAAGTTTTTTATTAATCAAGGTGTATCAAAAGAAAAACTTGAGGTTTATAGCTTTGGTGAAATAATTTCTAAAACTAAAGACTATAGAAGCTCATCAAAAATTCATGACAGAAAAGTCATTTTCCATATAGAATAATGAAAAATATTAACTTAGATACATTAGCTTTAATTGGAATGACAAGTTCTAGCCTTGTACATGAAATTAAAACGCCGTTGAGTGTAATTTCGATGGTATCTGAAAATATGAAAGATTCTCTAGGCGATGGCCCAGAATCGATTATATTAGACAAGCTTATTGATAAAATAATATCAGCAACAGAAGAGATCGAAACAATAATTTTAAGTACTCAAAAGCTCTTACGTGGCGAGAAAGATACTTTTATTAAGCGAAATATTAAAGACATTATTCAAAAATCTATAGAGAGCTGTAAGAGTAATTGTCGTATAATTTTAGAGATTGAAAATATTGAGATTAACTGTAATCCAGATCTTTTAAAACAATTATTTGTGATTCTAATTAATAACTCAACTGATGAAATAAAAGATCACCAGGACAAGTTTATTAAGATTTCCTGCGAGGATAACTCAGAGAATATCACAATTAATTTCTCTGATTCTGGCAAGATTGACCCAAATCTTTTTACTAAAATTTTTAAACCACTTGTATCATCTAAAGGAAGTGAAGGTACTGGTATTGGCCTTTATTTGGCAGAAAAAATAATGAGTTTTCACAATGGGTCTATTATTTGTGAGCATTTAAATAATCAGACTAATTTTAAATTAGTCTTTAATAAATGTTAAATACTTTTTTTAATGCCTGAAACGGTTTCTCATAATGACTATAATTATAGACTGCTTCCATTTTATTTAAAGCTTTCACTCTTGAAGCTTGAGTGAAATCTGTTTTATAAAGCTCTATTAAAAAATAATGATTAGTATTAAACATAGCTCCGAGTGGAAATGTTTTAGTAGCTCTAAGTTTATTAGGGTATCCAGTACCATCAGGAGATTCATGATGCCCCATTATAATAGAATGGATATCCGGAGGAATTTCACGAAACGAATGTATAAACTCGGATGATTGAAGAGGGTGATTAATAAATTCTGGATACTTTTCACTAAAACCAGAAGCCATATTGTTATGTTCTATTTCGATATCTTTTAATAACTTTTCATCTTTTATACTTATATCATGAAATAGGGCCGCCATTGAAACCTTGTAATAAGTATCATGAGAAGTCCAATCTAATTCTTTTAAAACTAAGAATGATAAAAACTGAAGCATTAAACTATGCTCATATATAAATTCATTTTTATTAGCAATATTTTTTATTATATTTTTTAAGTTACTTTGGTTTTCCATTTGAGTAATGGAAGAAAAAATAGATTTTTTAGAAAGATCCATCGCAGATTGAGTAATGCCTAGGTTACTTATTTGCTTGTGAATAATTTCATGTACTTCATATTGTATAGAAATTGATTCCGCTGTAATACCTTTTTGATCTAAATTTATAATATCTGCAACAACTTCAATATAAGTATCTATGAAAATATCTAGATCAGTATTTTCAACATAAATAAATTTCACATTTCTTTTTTCAAATTTAGTAATATCATTTAATGTTAGTTCTTCTAAATGTTTGTAAATTAAAACATATTTAGTCTTGGATAACTTTACGTATATATCAGTAGGTGTTTGTTTCGCCCGGTAAAGAATACTAAGCTTCATTGGTATATATTCAGGAATAATAATCTTTTCAACGTCATCAGTATGTTTTAAAAACTCTAAAGATTCTTCGAAATCTTGTTTCTTTAGTGGCTTTGTGAGTATTTTATTATTTTCATTTGCTTCAATTATTTCTTTGGCTATATCAATATCTTCTACATTATCACCCGAAATTAATACAAAAGGAATATCAAGGTTATACTTTTGAATATAATTGAAAATAGATATTCCTGAGCCATTATACATATTTTTATCAGCCACAACTAATGCATAATCATAAAAGTTTTTCTTTATTTCCTCGATGGCCAATGTACCATTTTCAAATTCAACTACTTCACGTCCTGTTAAATTTTTAATGACAATACTGTATATTTCTCGAATATCAGGATGATCTTCTGCATATAATATTTTTTTCATAATATAACTTTAATTAATTCTTTTCTTAGTTTACCACAAAGTTGTCAGAATTATAAAAAGTTAATATTTTATTTTATCAAACGTTACTATTTACACGTAGATTATGATTTAAAATGATATTTATTTATTTAGTGTTATGACATTTATTCAGAATTTGAATAGCAGTTTTTATGATACTAGGTTTCCAAAGTGAAAATTTGATAACTTGTATAACTTGCCTTTTATCCCTAAAACTTAAATTGCAGTATCCGCTTTCAAAGTAACAGGGAGTATGATGCTTGATTGCTACATTTTTATACTCTTTACAAGTTAATTGTTGGTCAGCTTCTTCAATTGAACTTATTAAACAACTCTTAACCGATTGTATCCATTCTTGTCCCTGTGGTGAAAATTTTTTAATTTTCTTTTCAAATTTTAAACAATATTTTAATCCAAACCTTTTAAAATAAGACTTATTGTTACAATTTTTTTTTATATTTATACAAGTGTAGTATTCGCAACTATTTTGTAGTTTTTCACAATTAGCAAATGTGGCTGTACTTACAATGATAAGTATAAATAATAGGAATTTAATTTTTATTAGTTGCATATAAAGTCGCTGTCGCTTATTTCTCCAACAACGGAATCATTTAATTTTGATTCTTCATCCATATACTTATCCATATTAATCATAATTCCAGATGTATTTCCACCATCACAGTAGTCATCATTAGTTGTATACATGACATATATTGTTCCACTGGTATGTTTTAAGTAGGTCGCTGTAACATCTCTACAGATATCATTGCCTTCTCCAAACATATCATCAAAACCTGCTGGAGCTGTTGTATCAACTTCAAATACTTTTTCGAATCTATTTAAATACTGCAATTGGTTGTAGTAATCGACACCTTTAATATTTTTTAAATTTTTGTCTTTACAGTCATCAGAGGCAAAGCTTGTAATTGATGTAAATGTTAATATAGTAAGTATTAGATTTTTCATATAAAGTTCTCCATTTTTCAACTAGTGATACCTTTTCTTGATGGATTATCAATATCAAATTTTAGATTTGAAAATTTTACAGTAAATTGGGGGGCTATATCATAAAAATGTATCTACATGTAATCACATCGCTTAAGAGTTAAAATGTTAAGGGATATCGGTGTTGCTGTGTACCAGTTTATAAATATGTGCAGCCATGATATTTATTCACCTTTTTTTCTGAGTAATAAATAAATAATATTTTATTATGCTCATGCTTTTAGGTGGTTATGACGATATTTAAGTATGAAGAATTTTGTATTATTTTTTATATTAAATTTATGCTTAGTTCATATTGTATATTCGGCAGAAGATTTTAGAGCAAGTAAGTTCTTAAATCATGAACTAAATAAGTTTTCTATATCTGAAAAAGAATCTTCTATCAGAGAATATTCATCTTTTAGAGAGTCTGTAGATAATATTAAAAATTTTTTTATTCCAGTCCATTTATCAAATCGTGATATTAAAAGAATTGAAAAACAGCAGCTAAAGTCACTTGATATTATTAAGGAACTGTTTGATTCAAGTGCACATAGTGAAATTGATATTGATAATACACTTGCTTTGTTAAAGTATATCTCTGAAGCTAGAAATACTCCCAAATATAGCAATAAATTACAAGCAAAAGCTTTAGAAGTAATGATTAATATTTCTAAATATTTACCATTAGAAAAAAATAAAGAAATATTAAATCATATTAAATTACAAAAATTAAATGCCCTTAGAATAAACAAAGATAGTAACCAATCTGAAGAATTAAAAAATAAAGAATGGGGTCGCATATATGCTTATTACACTATTCAAAATTTAAAAATGGAACAAAACATTATGCACTTGTCAGGAGAAAACAATTCTCCTTGTCATGCTGCTAATCATTTAACTGCTCATCACGTAAAAAGAGAAGGGCTAGGGGTTATGAATTTATTAGGTAATGTTATTTTTGGCCCTGTTGAAATGATTGCTACAGAAGGCTTTAAAGGTCCTACTCGTTTAGCTGCAGGTGCGGTAGTTTCAGTTTACCATACAGCAGTAAATCTTCCAGCAAATCTTACAGGACTTTTTACAAATGGAAGAGTGGGGAATCATGGTGAAGAAGTAGGAAGTGGACTTGCTAGTTTTGCTTTAATAGGTCGAGGGGTAAAATCTTCACTTGGAGGAAAGTCTTCACTTGGGGGAAAGTCTTCACTTGGCTTAAAAGGAAAAACAGGCAAAGGAACATACTTATTTAAGAAGAAGAAAAAAGCTCCTACAATACAAGAACGAAGGGTAGCAAATGAAAACAGAAGACTCGATAGCTTAAGAAGAGCCAAGATTGATAAGAATTTTAAACAAAATATTCATGCCTATAAACAAACTGTTGGAGGACTTGAAAACCGCACAATTGTTGATTTGATGAAAACTCACCCAAATCTTGGGAAATTAGAAAGAGGAAGTGATCTCGTAGGTATTTTCAAAGTAACTTTTTTAAAATACAATAATCAAAAGTTTCATGGAAGTGCTTCAAGAACTCCATCAGAAGTCTCTACTGCTGTTTATTTGCGACAGCTAATAATAAGAAATTCAGAGTTATTAAATAAAAGTCCAAAGGCAAGAGTTGAAATTTCAAGAATGCTCAGAGAAAACGGTTTTGTTAAACATTTAGAGCGAGCAAAAACAATTGAATCAATGGCAGGTAAATTTCAGCTAGAAAAATAACAAAAAAGGCGACTAAATAGCCGCCAATTTTTTAAAATTACTCCATGCAATTTCAAAATAGGGAAGAATTAACTGCCACACATAACGCAGTCATCAGGATTTTCTATAGAACACGCCAATTGTTGTGCTATCGCTTCTTCTTGGGAAATTTGAGAAGGGATATTCTTAGCGTTTGAAGTATTGTCTGTATATTTTTTATCAACAGTGAATTTTACAGCATTGACTGCTGATCTAGATCTTAAATAATACATTCCAGTTTTTAATCCTTGTTTCCAAGCATAAAAATGCATTGAAGAAAGTTTTCCAAAGCTTGGGGACTCAACGTGAACATTTAAACTTTGTCCTTGATCAATAAAAGGTGCACGACCTGCAGACAGGTTAATGATAGACTTTTGCTTAATTTCCCAAACTGTTTTATAAAGTTTTTTAGTTACTTCTGGAATTCTTTCAATATTTTGAACTGAGCCATTTTGAGCAATGATTTCATTTCTCATATCTTCATCCCAAAGATTTAAGTCAATTAAATCATTTACTAAATATTTATTAACAATAGCAAATTCTCCAGATAAAACTCTTCTAACATAAATATTGCTTGTAATAGGTTCAAAACACTCTGTATTTCCTAAGATTTGAGAAGTAGAAGCAGTCGGCATAGGTGCTACTAAAAGAGAGTTTCTTATACCTGAAACTTTAATTTCTTCTTTAAGTTTGTCCCAATTCCATAAACTATTACCTGGCTTATGATCCCACATATCAAATTGTAAAATACCTTTTGAAGCAGGAGATCCTTCAAATGTTTGATAGGGCCCATCAAGTTTTGCTAGATCTTTTGAAGCAGAAAGTCCGGCAAAATAGATTGTTTCAAATATTTGATTATTTAATTTTAAAGCTTCTTCTGATTCAAAATTTAGCCCCATCATAAAAAATGTATCAGCTAAACCTTGGACACCTAATCCGATTGGACGGTGTTTTAAATTAGAATAGCTAGCTTCTTTTACTGGATAATAATTAATATCTATAATTTTATTTAAATTCTGAGTCATGCGATAAACAACTTTATATAATTTTTTAAAATTATATTTTTTTGTTTTCTCGTCAATAAACATTTTTAAAGCAACAGAAGCTAGGTTACAAACAGCAACTTCACCAGGGTCCGTATATTCTAAAATTTCAGTGCATAGATTTGAAGATTTAATCGTTCCTAGATTTTTTTGATTTGATTTTCTATTAACTGAATCCTTGTAAAGCATAAAAGGAGAACCTGTTTCAATTTGCGATTCAAGAATTGCAAACCATAGATCTTGCGCTCTAATAACTTTTCTAGCGATACCTTGGTCTTCATAACTTGTATAAAGCTTTTCAAACTCTTCACTATGGCAGTCATAAAGTCCTGGAGCTTCTTTAGGACAAAAGAGTGACCACATTCCATCTTCTTCAACTCTTTTCATAAAGAGATCACATATCCACATAGCATAAAAAAGATCTCGGGCTCTTTGATCTTCGTGACCTGTATTTTTCTTTAATTCTAAGAAATCAAAAATATCAGCATGCCATGGTTCAAGATAAACAGCGAAAGCACCTTTTCTTTTTCCTCCACCTTGATCAACATATTTTGCTGTATCATTGAAAACTTTTAGCATTGGAACAATACCATTTGATGTCCCGTTGGTTCCCTGTATATAAGATCCCTTTGCTCTAATTTTATGAATAGAAAGACCAATTCCTCCTGCTGATTGAGAAATTAAAGCCGTTTGTTTTATTGTGTCATATATCCCATCAATACTGTCGTCTTTTATATCAACTACAAAACAACTTGATAACTGAGGTTTATCAGTTCCTGAGTTAAATAATGTAGGGGAAGCATGAGTAAAATATTTCTTACTCATAAGTTCATAAGTTTCGAGTGCTGATTCTAGGTCATCTAGATGCAATCCTACTGAAACTCGAAGTAGCATCTGACCTGGTCTCTCTACAATATTACCATCCATCTTTAATAAATAAGATCGTTCTAAAGTTTTAAAACCAAAATAGTCATAACTAAAATCACGTTTGTCGATAATAGCTTCATCCAATTTTTCAGCATTTGCCATAACAACGTCGTACAATTCTTTTGAAACTAAAGGCGAATTCTCGCCTGTAATTTTATTTTTAAAATTGTACATAGCTTTGATGTTTTCTGAAAAACATCCTTTTGTTTCTTTGTGCAGGTTAGAAACAGCTATTCGACCAGCTAAAATAGAATAATCAGGGTGCAGTGTAGAGAGGTAAGCAGCAGTTTCTGCGGCTAATTGGTCTAACTCTCTTGTGGTTATTCCATCGTATATACCTTCAATAACTTTTTTTGCAATTTTTGAAGAATCAATGTGAGAATCATTAAGACCTTTTGCAAGTCTCTCGATTCGGTCTGTAATTTTGTCAAATTTTATTGGCTCTTTTTCGCCACTTCTTGTTAATACGTACATAAATAAATCCTTTTAGAAATCTGCTTCGAGAGTGAAAACTTGTTCTTTTTTATCTGTCATGACACCAGCTTTTTGATATTCTGATACACGCTTTTCAAAAAAGTTTGTTTTTCCTTCAAGTGAAATTAGCTCCATCCAATCAAATGGATTTTTTGTATTATAATGTTTCCCTGCTCCAAGGCGATCTAGCCAATGATCAGCAACAAATTCAATATATTCACTCATCATTTTTGAGTTCATACCTATAAGTGAAACAGGAAGAGAATCAGTTATAAATTCTTTTTCAATTTCAACAGCTTCAGTAATTATTGCTGTGATAGTGTCATAAGAAAGTTTTTCATCTGCTGGAAGTAGATCGTGCATTAAACAACCAAACTCAGTGTGTAAGCCTTCATCTCTACTTATAAATTCATTAGATGTACATAAACCAGGCATTAAGCCTCGTTTTTTTAGCCAATAAATTGCACAAAAACTTCCGGAAAAAAATATTCCTTCAATTGCTACAAAAGCAATAAGTCTTTCTGCAAAAGAATTTGGAGAAGTAATCCACTTTTGTGCCCAGTTGGCCTTTTTTTCAACACAACTGATATGTTTTACAGCTTGAAATAATCTATTTTTTTCAAATTGATCTTTTATTAATGTGTCTATTAAAAGAGAATACATTTCACTGTGAATACTTTCGATAGCTACTTGAAAACCATAAAAACATCTTGCTTCTGGTATTTGTACATCGTTATAAAAACGCATACAGAGATTTTCGTTAACAATTCCGTCACTTGCAGCAAAAAATGCTAAAACATGTGAAACGAAATGTTGTTCATTTGCATTTAATTTATCCCAGTCCACAATGTCTTGTGCTAGATCGATTTCTTCAGCCGTCCAAAATACGGCCATGTGCTTTTTGTACATTTCCCAAACTTCTTGATATTGAATTGGAAAGACCACAAAACGGTCTTCATTAGGTGTAGTAATTGACTTCACGATTCCTCCCGATAATTTTTTAGTCCTGTGCGTAAATGTGTGTGTACGCTAAAGTTATTCCTAAACTTATAAAAAAATTGTAAGAACAAAAAAACACTTTGCATAGGGGCGAATGTGAATATTACGTTAGTAAAAGTTTCAAAATGTGTATAACTTAACGCGAAAAACTAACAATTCCTTAAACTTTGCTATGCGCATATGATTTTCTAATATTTTCTTACTCTACTATTTAATATTTTTTAGAAAAACTCTGTGTTTTTAGTCGGTTATATCGTTTCAAGGGAATATAAATATATAAAATTACATTTAAAAAAAATATTTTCAGATTAATCTGATTTGATTTTATCAAAACCTTTCATTAAGTTTGTGTCCACACCAACCAGGAGAGCTAATTGAAAGAAATAAATTTAAGTGAAATAAAAATTAATAATAAATACTTAAGAGTTGATACTAATATTGATGACCTAGTAAAAAGTATAGAAAAAGTAGGGCTTATCAATCCTCTTACTATCAATGAAAAGAATGAACTTTTAGCCGGTGGTAGACGTTACAGTGCCTTAAAAGAATTAAATATTGAAACAGTTAAGGTTTTAGTTGTTAAATTAAATAATCTTGAACAAGAACTTATCTCTATAGATGAAAACTTAGTTAGGAAAGAACTTAATAAAATTGAATTTGAGAACTGCCTTAATCGTGGACGAGAAATTTATGAACAACTCAATCCAGAGCTTGAAAAAGTTTGTTTAGAAGTAAAAAATTTAACACCTTCAGAAAAAAAATTAGAAAAAGAAAAAGAGTTAAAAGATGAAACATCTTTTGTGGCAGTAACGTCAGAGAAAACAGGACTATCAAAAGGTGTAATTAAAAGTGCTATTCAACGGGACGCTTTATCTTCTGATTTAGTAAAAAATGCTAGAAATATGGGGGAACTTAGTGCAACACAAACGAATGAGCTTATAAAACTTCAAAAAGAGCAACAGGATGAAATACTTGAAGTGATTTACAATAAACCCGGGAAAGATATTAAAAAAATTGTTGAAAATGTAAAAAAAGTTGGTGTTCAAGAAGCAATTAAAATTGCCCATAATATTGAAACAATACCTGTTGAATATAAAAACATTCAATTAATGGCAAAAAAATTCAAAAAACTTTTAAGTAAAGTCATTGTTGAAAATATTGAATATGATGGAATAGAAAAGGAAAAAATTGTTAAAGACTTAAATATAATTAAGGAACATATTGGCAATATTGGAAATACTAACAATGATTTAAATATAGAGCCATCTCTCTTAGTAAATTCAGAAAATACAGAAACTGAGTCTTCAACACAGGTACATTAAATAAATAATATTATTAAGTGTTTACCATAGTTTAGCCGATAATAGACTATGGTAATTCTTGATATTTTTAAAAAAAATTCTAAAACAAAATTGGTTTTACTAGTAACGCTCTTATCTGTTTTAACAATCATCATAATTATTTCAAAAATTAAAACAACTATAGAAACGAATTTAAGAAAAAGTGTTCTAGAATCAATGGAACATAAAAAAGAAAATTACTTAAAAGACATAAAATTTCATGAACGTAATTTAATTATAAAATTAAGACTTATAAATAGATATACAGATTTAAAAAAATTACTTTATAAAAAAAATATTAGAGATTTGTACAAGTCAATAAAACCGATTTTTGATGATCTTAAAAATTCTACAAATATTTCTCATTTATATTTTCATAGTATCAACAAAGTAAATATTCTCAGAGTCCATCATTATGCAAAAATGGGCGACATTATTAATAGAGAAACATTAGATCGAGCAGTATTAACAAACAAGAATAGTTGTGGTGTTGAAATTGGAGTACTGGGTACATTAACTTTGAGATGTGTAATGCCTTATAGATATAAAAATAAATTAATAGGTTTTATAGAACTTGGAAAATAGATTGAATCTATAATAAAACAATCACCAAAAGAAAAATCAGTACTGTTTATTAATAAAAAATATATAGATAAAAAGACCTGGTTAAGTTATTATTCAAAATTTCTTTGGGATTATTCTAAAAAATTTGTTATTAAAAATAATGAAATAGATACGATTTCTAAAATTAACAAGAGATATGTTGATAATTATGAAAATCAATCATGGCCAATAATAAATGAATCAAAAAGTAATGTTTTTGAATTCTACCCAATCGAGATTCGTGATATAAAAAAGCAGATTGTCGCAATTCAACTAGTTCAGTTAAATGTGACCAATAGAGTTCGGCAAAATGAAAGTCTGGTTAATCTTGTTTTAATGATACTCTTAATTTCGTCAATTATTGTAATAATCGTATTGAAAAAACTCATCGACAGTTTTGAATTAGAAATTAAAGATAATCTTGATCTTTTAACATTTTCATCCAAAATGGCTACCATAGGGGAGTTATCGGGAAGTGTAGCACATGAAATTAATTCTCCACTTATGGCAATTACAGCATATTTTACATCAATTAAAAGACAAATATCAAAAGACTTAATTAATAAAGAACTTGTTCTAGAGAAAATAGAAAAAGGCCAAGAAACTGTCTCAAAAATAAATAAGATTATTACAGGAATAAGATCTTTTTCAACGATGAGTTCAACACAACCTTTTAAACCTGTAAATCTTTCAAAAGTAATAAATGATGCAATAGATTTATCTATTTATAAGGCAAAGAAAAATCGTGTAATGATTATAAATAACTGCCCTGAAGATAAATATTTAATTCATTGTCATGACGTTCAAATAATACAAGTTTTTGTAAACTTATTAAATAATTCAATTGATGCTACAGCTAAATTAAATGATAAATGGATTAAAATTGAAGTCTTTGAACTAGTAAATTTTATTAAAATAAGTTTTATCGATAGTGGTCTAGGATTAACAAAAAATGTCGAGGAAAAAATATTGAAAACATTTTTTACCACTAAAGAATACGGAAAAGGTACGGGGCTTGGTTTATCAATTTCAAAAAGAATTATCGAACAACATAAAGGCACTCTTACTTACAGTGGTGCAAACATAAATACAACCTTTGATGTATTACTTCCAAAATAAAAAAAGCCTTCTAATCGTAGAAGGCTTTTTCTTTGCTTTGTATAAATTTTTATCGAGTAAAGTTTACTGTTATTTGAGAAATACTTACTTGACCACTTAGTTGTAGCTGTACACTATCAAAGCTTGATCTATTTAAAGGAAATGATTTTGTAGAATCATAATTCCCTAATCTCTCTGCAAATGAACAGCTACTATATTCACATACCTTATAACCTGATCTTTGATCCATTCCACTTGCTGTTACGCTTATAGAGGAAATTTTTAACATACTTAGTTGTCCACGACTTCCACCAGGTAAATTAACTAGTTGAGCTAGTGAAACAGATGATCTTTTTCCATATGATTGGTATGAAACATAAAATGTTTTAGACACATTTCCACCTCTAGGTGAACGTGGATTTCTTGGGTATGGTTTTGGACCTGTTGGAGGAAATGGATTTGGTTGAAATTGTCCTGGTTCTAATATTACTTTAATTTTTTGAATTAAAGCATTTCCTTGAACTTGCAATTGTAAATTTCCTAGTCCTCTACCAACTGTTCTGTTATATTGAGTAGGAAAAAAAACTAGTTTAGATTGACCATTTAAGTTATTAAAAGTTTGAGCCGGCCCTTGTTGCATTCCACTCATGATAAGACTTGCTTGTGAGTAGTTATAATATTCACCTTGTCCAACGACTACTACTTTTTTAACTGAAAACCCTGAATACATTTGATTAAGATTAAATATTTTTTTAAGTTTAAATAAATCCTGTCCATAAACATTTTGATTGATATCTGCTACTAGTTTTGTATTACCGTTTGGCATAATAACAGATCTTATCTGAAAATTTGAATTATTAAATTCTTGAAAATTATTAAAGTTGTTTGCCGAAGCTTCTCCAAGGAAAACTATTCCAAGGCAAAGTAACATCATTGATAAAAAAAATCCTTTACTGCTTAACATCTCATTCTCCCTTTTTGATAAAGTAATTTCACTTTATTAATTTTTAATAAGCAATTAGTATGCCAACGTAAGTATCTGTTTATACTTAAAAAAACTGGAGTCAATCTGATTTTTAGAGTCAAAATGGCTCTAAAAAATAGTCAAATTGATATTTTCTAAAGTGAGTTAAAAAAATTAATATTTTAATTTTGAGATAGGACTATCTTTTATTTTTTTTCTTCGCTTGTCATACTCTTGTGTAGTTGTAACTGAGCTATGGTTTACTTCTCTTGCTACAGCGTATATATCAACCCCTTGATCAAGAAGTTCGCTAATAAATGTTGCTCTCGCTGAGTGTGGTGAAATTTTAAAATTTAAACCAATTTTTTTAGCATAAAAATTGATAATTTCATTAATTGTTTTCGGATTTAAAGACTTATTTAAATTTGTTGGATCATAGTAATTTCTTGTTGGTTGAAATAACCAGTCTTCAATTTCATGCTTTCTTTCAATGCTATTCATCCATTCTATATAATCATCAATTGCTTCAACACACATTGGGTGTACTAATTTTTGGCCAATCTTTCCACCCTTACCAACATACTCAATAACTTTATAGTCGTTAATTTCACGGTAATCTTTATATTTGAGATTTAAGATCTCACTTTTTCGAAGACCTGTAGTAAAAAATGTTACAAGTAACGCTTTATGAAGAAATTTTGAATTTTTATTTTTTTCTATTTCATTAAAAATTTCTCTTACTTGCTTTCGTGAAAGTGCATTTGTTGCTGTTTTTACTTCTCTGCGGGGCCTTTTTACTGAAGTAACGGGATTGAATTTGCAAAGATTTTTCTCTACAAGGTAATCAAATAAAGAAGAGAGTGCAGCGAGCTTTCTTGCAATAGTTTTGGGGGCACTAGGACCACCTGTCTTTGATCCTGTCTCAAGTAGCCAGTTTCGATAGGTGACAATATCTCTTCGTTCTATTTTATGTAATTTCTTTATTTTATTTTTTGTCTCTATTAGATATTCTATAAATTTGTTAATATCATTTTTATAAGATTTTCTGGTGTGTATAGAAGTAAAGTTTTCTAAGAATTCATTTTCTACTTCAATATCGATCATAATTAATTATAATTGATCAAATAAAAAGATTCCATTAGGCATCATTTTACTGTTAATTTTTATAATGTATTTAATAAATAGACAAATTTTCTAGTACTTGAATTATTTCTGTTCCTTCTGATACATTTCCTGAACTGATATTTGTTAAAAGAACTCCATCTTGTTTAGCCAATACATCAAAAAAGCATTTATTGTCCATGATATCGTCCTTTGTTTCAATTGTATCAAAGGTAAGTATACGAGCAATCAATTCACCTTGTTTAATTAAAGCACCTGGTGAAACTGTATATTCAACAAGTCCGCCGATAGGGGCATAGTATGATTTCATATCATTTAATTTGCAAGAATATGACTTTTCATTCTTATTTGAAGATTTTTTAAAATTTAAAAAATTTAATATTTTCTGAGCATCAATACTCGCTTTTTCTGATAAAATTTCTTCTTCACTACCCAGCTCTAAAGTATAAGCTTGAAAATCATTAATATAATTAATTCCTTCTTTTTCTAAGATTGAGTAAAGTGAGTACCAATTAGAAAAATTTACCTCATCAAAAGCGCCATGAAATTCATTTGGTATAATAATATTAAACGGGAAGTTTAATTTCTTTGCTTTTTCTAGTAAGAATTTAGCAATATAAAGATGATTTGTTCCAACTGAAGCAGTATGAAGATCTAGTACAATATCAGAGTCAATTGAAAGAATTTGAAGGTTTAACGATAATTTAGCTTGTTCAGATAATCCGTAAGTTGAAGATGATTCATCAGAATCAATTAACTTTCTATAACAATTTTTTAACTCTTTTTTATAGTTAGATTTTATTTCATCCCAAGGTTTTTCTTTATTCTGTGAAACAAATTCTGACAAGTTAAATATTCTTTGATCTTCAAGTATTTTTACGTTAAAAAATTTTCGATTATAATTTTCTCCCGTTATCGGGTGGAAACGTCCTTTTGTATATGTTCCAGACTTAGTATTAGCAGCTAGTGGGTTACACTGAGGTACTAATGTTACTGAGCCACTAAAAGAATTGTTTTTTAGATATTCCATTATTTTAAAAATAACTAAGTTGCCCTGTATTTCAGCACCATGTAGAGAAGACTGAATATATATTTTAGGTCCGGCAATATCAGATTCAAAAGTATATGTACTTATAGTTAACTGATCATTGTTTGAGCATTTATTTAAATTAATTACTTTTTTATAAAACTTTATATTGTTCATTACGAAAGCCAATCTGTTGCATGTTTAGGTAGTCTTGGCGTAACTAAATCATCGCCATAATATATGATTTCTCCAGGTGTATCATGACAAAGAAAATAGGGCATTGATTCAGTGAAACCATAGGCACCCGTTTGATGAAAAACCAGGTAATCACCAATTTGTATGTCAGAAGGTAGTTCATATTCTCCAAAGAAATCTAGGGCTGTACAAAGAGGTCCTGTTAAATTGTAAGTAGATGTATTTATGTTATAATCTTTATGTTGTTTGAGAGTTGTACAAGGAAAAGATTGGCCAGTTAATGCGTGTCTTGCGAGGTGATTTACTCCTCCATCTAAAACAAGAAACTTTTTGTTAAAGACAGTTTTTGAGTCAACGACTTTGCATACATATTTACCAATAGGGCCAACGCAGTATCGACCGAGCTCCATCCAGATTATTTTAAAGGTATTTAAACTTTTTAACTTTTTAAGTTCATCATAAACTTCTTTAAAAACTAAGTTTTTTTCATTTGCGTTATAAGGGATACCAAGTCCACCTCCTAAATCTAAAATAGGTTCCTTGATTTTTAGAAATAGAGCCAAGTCACCGCACTTCACTGTTATCTCATTCCAAATATTTTTTAGTTGATTTATGTCTAAAATGTTCCCCCATTGAAAAATATGGATACCTTTTATTTGAGTATTAGTAATGTTTGAATAATCATACTCTTTCCAAACCTTTATCTCTTCACCAAATGGAGTTGTTTGTCCTCCTCCTAAAACTGATTTTTCTTCACTGTCCCACTGTAGTTGTGTTCGAAGCAAAGCATAAGGTTTTAAATCAAGTTCTTGGGCACATTCTTCTAGCCATGTTAGCTGATTTGTACTTTCTAAAACAATCCATTTTACACCATTCTCTAAAAGTGTTTTTAAATATACTTTTGATTTAGCGGGGCCCGTCGCAAGCAAGTGATCATTTGTTATACCTGAATTTAATGTTTGAGATAATTCGCCAAGACTAGCTATATCGATACCAAAACCTAGGTTTCTAAATATTTTTAAAATCGCAGAAAGGGGATTTGCTTTGCAGGCGTACCACATCTTAAAATCCTCATCCATAAGTGATGAAAATCCCTCAAGCCTTTCTTTTAATTGGTTTAGGTTATAAAAGAAAAAAGGTTTATCAAATCTTTTTATAGATTGTAATATTTTTTCTCTTTCAATATCAGTTATATTAAATTTTTCCATTTATAATTTATCTTAATGCTTCTTCTAATACGAGTGAGGCATCACTTTTTTCATCTCTGTACTTTATAATAATAGCACAATTTAAAGAAAGTCCCATTTCTTTTGCCCATTCATTATTAGGAGTTCTTGTTCCTGGAACAACAACAGCATTTTCTGGAATCACCGCCCCTCTACCAAGCTCACATTTATTTACACAATCAAATACTGGAACAGCTTTTGATAGAACAACTCCTGGAGCAATTACAGCATTTTTCATAACTTGTATTCCTTCAACAATAACAGTTCCTGCTCCTATAAAAGCATTGTCTTCAATAATGACTGGTGACGCTCCAACAGGCTCTAATACTCCACCAATTTGCACACCAGCAGACAGATGAACATTTTTTCCAATTTGAGCACAGCTACCAACCAAGGCGTGAGAGTCAACAAGAGTACCAGCATCAACGTATGCTCCAATGTTAATATATGAAGGTGGCATAATTATTACACCAGGACTTATATAAGAGCCTGATCTTGCGGCACTGCCTGTAGGGACAATTCTGACATTTTTTTCAACAGTAAACTTTTGAGGAGGAATACTATCTTTATCAATGTCGCCATTCATTTCTACTAACTTCCCTGCTTTAAAAGCTTCAAGAATAGCAGTTTTTACTTCAATGTTGGCAACCCATTTTCCTTCTATTTTATTAGCCGACCTCAATTCGCCACTTTCTAATTTTTCCAATACTTCTTTCCAATTCATTTTAATCCCTTTATTTTTAATTTATAATTATTTTTTATTTCCAATTTTTAATCTGCACACTATATTTCATTAATGACTCTAAATCTTTTTTTAATAAATCACTGCTGATTAAAGGAAGCTTCATATTATCTGTTTCAATAGTTTTTTCAGCATGAATCAAACATTTTACAGGAATTGGGTTTGAAGCTGAAAAAAGTAAATCACAAGCAGTTTTCCACAACGTAATATCTTCTTCATTTAGTTGATTATTTAGTGCTTTATTGCAATAACTATTTGTTTGAGTTGGCCATGAATTTGAAGCAACGGAGATTAAACCTTTAGCGCCTAATTTAGAAAATTCAGGCATTAATATATCGTCACCTGAAAAAACCTTTGTATTTTTATTTGATGATTTTTTTACTATTTCAACATATTTTGAAAAATCGTCAGTTGAACCAGAAGCTTCTTTGATTGCCCAAAAGTTTTCATGATTACAAAGTCTTTTTATTACTTCAAATTCTAATTTTTTTCCTGTTCTTGATGGAACATTATAAAGAACACAAGGTTTAGTTACACTTTCAAGCAAGGTCTCAAACCAAATTACTTGTCCTTCTATTCCTGGTTTTGCGTATAAAGGTGTAACCAAAAGATAGGCGTCTACTTTTACTGATTCACAAAAACTTAGCCAATTGAGAGTTGATTCAATATGAATTCCTCCAACACCAACCATAATTGGTACATTTAGGTTTAAAGAAATTGTAAAACGTAAAATATCTTTTTTTTCAGTGCTTGATAAATTTAAAGCTTCTCCAGTGCTACCTAAAATTAAAATTCCATTTCCAGCGATTTCCTGTTGCCTTAGTAATTTTTCTAAATCATCTAATTGAACATTTCCTTCACTGTCTAGTGGTGTTATTAGAGCAGTCCATAGATTATAATTATTTACATTTTTCATTTTAAAATCTCCTTTAATGTAATATCTGAAAATGAATTTAACCCATATGGTATATCTTTATCAGTTAGTACTTTTTTTACTGCCCATAATGCTCCTTCAGCAAAAATTGATCGATCCTTTGCTTCATGAGTAAGGGTAATCTTTTCAAATTTTGTATCAAGTTCAAGTGTGTGAATTCCTACAACATCATCTTTTCTGATACTTTCAATCGATTTTACTTTCTTCTCTTTTAGATTACTACTTAACCATTTATCCCACGACTTTGCTGTACCACTAGGTTTGTCTTTTTTATTAATATGATGAGTTTCAATAATTTTGTAATCAACATCTTGAAATAAATTTTCAGCAGAAGCTAATTTTTCTATTAAGATACGAACTAAGTTCATACCTAGAGCAAAATTATTAGAGAAAATCCATTTTACTCCAAGGTCTCGTAAACTACTGTTGAGATTTTTGGGCCATTCAAAACCTGTTGAACCCGTTATAACAGGTATTTTTGAAGCCTTTAACATTGGGATATATTCAATAAAAACATCTCCGGGTAAAAATGAAATAATTGCATTATGTCCTTTCAGGCTTTCAATTGTTGGCAGGTTTTTACTGTCAAAAATTGTCACATTTTTTTTATCTAGTAGCTCTAAAACATATTGTCCTGTTTTACCTTTTCCAAGAAGAGCTAATTTAAGTTCATTCATCTTTTTCCTTTAGGTTTTTTTTATTTTTCTAAAAATTGAGTATGTAATTTTTTAACTGCGTATGTTGCATCGTCGTTGTTTACTAAGATACAAAAGTGGTGATGACTTGCACCCATACAAATCATTCTGACATTTATAAGTTTGTCTGTTGATAGTGTTGTAAAAATATCAGCAGCTAACTTTGGAGTATCGTTGATGTTATTTCCTATCAAAGAAATACTCGCTAAATTCTCTTCAATTTTAATTGAAGCAAGTTCTTCAAGATCATTAAATAACTTTTTGTTTTTTAAAGTTGCTTTGTCCACAGAAACACAGACAGATATTTCTGATGTTGTTACAAGATCAACACTTATTTGGTATTTTTCAAAGATTGAAAATATTTTACTTAAAAAACCATATGCATCTAACATTTTAGGAGTAGAGATAGTTAATATTGTTTGATCTTTTCTAAGAGCAATAGCTCGAACAAGGGGAGCATGATCACAACTTTTTCTTATCCAAGTTCCTGGCTTGTCAGGTTCAAATGTTGAACCTACAAAGACGTCAATACCTTCACGTTGAGCAGGAAGAATAGTCGTAGGGTGTAAAATTTTTGCTCCAAATGTTGCAAGCTCGGCTGCTTCTTGAAAGCTTAATTCTGAAATAGGAGTAGCATCTGGGCATATTCTTGGATCCATCGTCGCGATTCCGGCAACATCAGTCCAGATTTGGAGTAAATCTGCTTCTATTGCCTCGGCTAAGATAGCTGCAGAATAGTCTGAACCACCTCTTCCGAGAGTCGTAATATTACCTTCAATAGTTTGCCCAATAAATCCTTGGGTAACTACAATCTCACTTCCTGAAATTACTTTACTTAAAACAGTATTTGCACTTCTTTTTATTTCATCAAAAAGAGGTTTTGCTTTTGAATAACTGTCATTAGTTTTTAAAACCGTTCCAACAGGAAGACATATGACAGATATATCCGAAAAATTACCGAGATGACTTGCAAATATAAGTGAGGATAGTCTTTCTCCTGTACTTACAATACTATCAAAAGTTTTATCAGAGCATTCTTTTAATAGATAAACTCCTCGAACTAGAGTTGTTAATTTATGGATTTCATTTTCTACAAGTTTTATTGTTTCTTTGCTACAATTTAATTCTTTGGCTAAATTTATGTGACGACAATTGATATCTTTTAATATTTTAGCACATTCATCCCATTCTCCCTTTGGAGCATAATCAACCAAAGAAACAAGTTGATTGGTCGTTCCGTAAGTAGCAGAGACTACAACTATATTTGTTTTGTATTGTAAGCAAATTTTCATTGCTTGGTTCATGGCTTTTGAATCGGCCATGGAGCTACCGCCAAATTTTGATACTATTAATTTATTCATAAATTTTCCTACTAAAAATTAACTAAACAAAAGCAAATTTACAATTAATTTATAATACTTTAAGTTACTATTGATAGATTAAAAAGATTAATTAGGAGAAATAATGAAATTGTCAGTTGGTATTGTTGGTTGGCGTGGAATGGTTGGTTCAGTCTTAATGAATAGAATGTTACATGAGAAAGATTTTGATCATTTTAATCCAGTATTTTTCTCTTCTTCGATGGATGGTAAACTAACTCCAGCAGAATTATTTAGTCAGCCTATTTATAATTCAAATGATATTTTAAAATTAAAACAATGTGATGTAATTTTAACCACCCAAGGAAGTTCATTTACTGAAGAAATACTACCTAAACTTCAGTCAGAAAACTGGAAAGGTTATTGGATTGATGCCGCTTCAAATCTTAGAATGAATACAGATTCAACATTACTATTAGACCCAATTAATAATATTGAAATCAAGAATGCCATAAGCTCAGACAAAAAGATTTTTGTTGGTGCAAATTGTACAGTGAGCCTAATGTTGATGGCTATTGGAGCTTTGTTCAAGGCTGGACATGTTGAGTGGGTGAGTTCAATGACCTATCAAGCAATAAGTGGTGCAGGTGCGGCAGCAATGACTGAGCTTCTTTCGCAATTTAAATATCTGAGCTCTGATCTAGACCTCTCTGAAGCAGCTTTAACTCTTGAAAAAAATATTAAAACAAAACTTTTTGAGTCTAGTTTTCCTAAAGATTACACAGTAGAACCTCTAGCAGCAAGTTTGTTGCCTTGGATTGATGTAAAAATGGATTCTGGTCAATCAAAAGAAGAATGGAAGGCTATGGCTGAGGCCAATAAAATATTAAATTCTACTAACCAGATTCCTATTGATGGTACGTGTGTAAGAGTTTCATCAATGAGGTCTCATTGTCAAGGTTTAACAATTAAACTTAAAAAAGATATTCCTGTAAACGAAATATCTGAACTGCTTAAAAATGACCATCAATGGGTTAAATATATTCAAAATGAAAAAGAAGACACTCTAAAGTATTTAACACCAGCTTCAATTAGTGGAACTTTGGATATTGGGGTAGGAAGAGTGCGTAAGATGAATATTGGCAATGAATATTTAAATGTCTTTACTGTTGGTGATCAACTATTATGGGGGGCAGCGGAACCTTTAAGACGATTCTTAAGAAATTTCATTATTGATTCTTAAGATTCAATAGGCACAGGCTTAAATAATTCAATTAAATATATTGAAATGAACCCTATAACTTGAGAAATCATTATTCCTATTAAAATTAGCATAAATAAACCAGGCCTAGATTTGACTCTTTTTAATCTTTCAAATTCTAAAACTATTATTTTGTTTTTTATATAAGTTTTCTGGAGTCCAATCTTTGATAACTTATCTCTTAAACCTTCATATATCTTAAACTCAAAATGATAATTTGCTTTAAGTCTCTCCATTTCTTGTTGAAAAGGAACTAATTTTAATTTTTTACTACTAATTTTATTAAGATAACGTGTGTTAGTTTTAATTTTTACATAGAGGGTTGAGTTTTCATCTAGGTACTGTCTTATTCTAGCTCTGGCTCCAAATTTAGAACGATTGATATTATTGCGATTTTTTTTAATATTTTTCCTTAACTTTCTAATTGTCTGCTGATTTTCAGCAATTTTAATTCGAGAGTCATTTATTTGTTTTTTTAAACTTCCTAGATACTTCGTACCTTCACCTTTCCCACCATTAATAGATAAAATCTTTCCTTTTTGCATCTTTCTTAGTGAACGATTTGTTAAATCACTTAAATTATTCAAAGTGTGATCAATTTGTTTTTGAAAATAATTTTCAGCTTCGTTATATTCTTTTAACTCATTATTAGTTAAATATATTTTTGACACTTTCAAGCCTTCATTTACAATATTAGTTGAAAGTACTTTCCGATTAGTTTTTGCACTAAAAAGTATTTGACCACCTTTTTTTAATCTAAGTCTTAGTTTTGATCTTAAAAATGAAGCCAACTTTTGTTGATCATCATTGAAGGATTTTAAAAAAGTTGAAAATTCTTTATTTTTGAATTTTTTGCTTAAAAGATCTTCTGCAAAAGCTAAGAAAAAGTTATTAGTTTCGAGTAAAATCATTGATCTTTCAGCGGGGTCAACTTTCTGCTGATCACCGACAATGGATTTTAAAAATGATCTTAATTCGCTATTTTCAGAAGTTTTTATTAATAATGTTCCCTTGGCTGGATAGGAAGGCATTTTCTTATGTTTAAAAATGGCTGCCAATATACATATTAAAGCTAAAATTAGTAATATTCGCCATTTTGATAAAAATATTTGCAATACTTCATAGAGAGAAATTTCTTCATTCATAAATATGTTCCATTATAGTTATATGACCCATATCGTCTAAAATTATCAATAGTTTAGAACAGTTATAAAAATTGCTAATCTTTATAACTTAAAATATTATCTATCTTATAAATAATCACACTTAAACATTTTGGAAATTACATGACTAAAAAAGTTTTTCTTAATATATTTTTAATTTATAATATTATATTCAGTAATATTAGCTTTGCTGAAACTTTTAATGCCGGTGTAGGTTTTGGTAAACCTTCAGAATTTGTATTTCAAAATTATAAAAACCAAGAATTAATATCATTAAGGTTGCTTGGCGCAGTTAGAAAAGAAGGTGTTTATCACGTTCCCAAAAATATAAATCTTCCAACATTACTTTCTTTGGCTGGTGGTTTTGCAAAAGACGCAAAAATTGATGACATTCAGATTGGTGGCCCAATAAGAAAAAAAACAATCTCTCTAGATTTAAATGAGTCCATATCAAAAAATACTCGCAATCAATTTTATTTTAAAACTAATGATACTGTTTTTGTAAAAAGAGATGAACCTTTTATTAGTGATAAGTCTTTTCGCGTAATATCAGTTATTAGCGTTTTTTTAACGGCTGCTCTTACGGCTGTGATTATAAATGAAAAAGTATCCACTAAATAAAATAACTCTTAAACAATTAACTGAATTCTTATGTGTAATACTCATAGGATTAATGTTTGTTTCTAAAATATCTTTAAAGTTTATTGGAGTACCTCGAAACTTTTCATTTTTAATTTTTCAAAATGGTATGCATCCTTTTATAAACTTCGGATTAAATTTTTCTATTGGTGCTGTATTATTTTTTTATTTTGTAAAAAGAAAAAGACTTAAAAACTTTAAGTTTATTTATGTCTTATTAATGCTTTCAATGGCAGCTATTTTGACTATTCAGACACTTTTACAAATAGCTTATGTTCATCCTCATAATTCTGTTACCTTGCAAATGGGGGGATTGATAATAGCTTTAGGAGTGATGCTAATTTATGGCATCATGATGCCCGATCTTTTTAGCACTGAAAAATTTGTTAAAGCAATAAGAACTTTCTCTGTACCGCTTGTTGTAGTGTCTGTTTTACTTTTACCTGTCTTTAATCTTCATTTTTTTAGAGGAGGAAGATTTATTGGAGTATTTAAACATATTCCTCATATGGTTTCTGCTTCTACTTTTGCCTATATTTTCTATTTTCCAGAACTTTTTAATTCTAAAAAGCCAATTGTAATTAGGTACCTCACTATTTTAATTTTGTTATTTGCAGTTTTTCTTACTGCTACGAAAGCTGCGATGGTAACCGTTTTAATGGTTACAGGTATGGGAATGTTAACATTTGGAAGCAAAGGTAAAAATTCTAGAATATTTAAATTCCTAGTTGTTTCTTTGGGCGGTTTATTTATACTTTTATTTGGTACTCAAATATTTACTTTCTTGTATGAAGTAGCCAGTGGTCAAGTTGGTTTTTTAATGAGACCACCTCAAGATGGTATTGCGACAAGAATGGAAGAAATATATCGAGGATTTAAAATATTTATGCAGCATCCTCACCTTGGTCAAGGAATTCTTTATAAATTTATGAGTAGGTCAGGAATCAATGTAGGAGGCTATAATTCATTTAAGGATCCTCATAATATCTTTGTTTCTGCTGGAGTTATTGGTGGTTGGCCATACATGATAGCTATTGTTACAGGTTTTGTACTAATGATCGTCGGTAGTATCAGGGGGCTCTTTAAAGGAGATATTAACACAAAAATTATCGCAATATTTCTAATAGCTCATATACCTGTTTTTGTCATTTATCATGTACATCTATCTCTCGGTGGAATGGGGGATAGGATGTACTGGATGATCTTTGGATACTTGGGCTTAAAAGAGCTTAATAAATCAAAAATTTTAAAAAATATTAAAATTTCCTAAATTAATCGAGTAAAAATTTCAATTTAACTATAAAAAGTAAAATAATCTGTTATATAGAACTGAATTTAAATTAATAAATAAAAAAGAAGGGATTTATGAAAATCATAAACGTCAGCAAACTAGATTACGTTATTTTATCATTAATATGTATGATTGTTATTGTTAGTGTTCAAGCTCAAGTTTAGACTTTAAATTTAATAAGCTTAACGCAGGCTGTTATTCATAAAATTATGTATAATAATTTTATGAATGTTCATCTAAAGCTTATTGTATCAGTCATATTACTTTTTATTTCCAGCATTTGTCATGGAAAGAATAGAGCTAATTTATCAAAACATATCGAATTAAAATTCGAAAGTAGTCTCAAGAAAATTCTCAAACAAAAATACTTAAGAGTGTTGACCACTAAAAATCCTTACGATTATTTTATTGAACATGGAAACGCAAAAGGGATTCAGTATGAAATGGTTAAAGAATTTACCAAATATTTAAATAAAAAATATGTCAAAAAAGATGAACTACAAATTGCTTTTGAATTAATTCCAGTAGATTTTGACCAACTTATTCCGATGATTAATGATAATAAAGGGGATTTTATAGCAGTTGGAATGACCTCCACCCCTAAAAGAAAAGAATTAGTAGATTTTACGGTCGCTTATCGTAAAGTTGATGAAGTTATAGTGACGAGAAAAAGTAATAAGTTATCAAATTGGAAAAAAGAAATCTTTCATATACCAAGAGATTCAAGTTATCAAAAATCCTTAAAAAAGCACATTAGTGCAGAGAATATTAAGACAATAAATCCTAACTTTAATACTGCTGATATAATGGAATTTATTTCATTAAATAAGTTTAACTATACTCTTGTAAATTCATTTTGGGCTAAGACAATAGGTCGACAATTTAATAATTTGAAAATTATTAAAAATATTCCTTTTAGAAAAAATATAAACATAAGCTGGGCATTAAAGAAAAATAATAATGATTTATTAAATGAATTAAACTTATTTTTACCTAAAGTTAAAAAAGGAACGTTAAAAGGAAATATTCTCGGCTATAAGTATTTCTACAATATAGGAAAAATAACTTCTAAAAACTTTAGCTATTCTACATCTACTGTATCTGAGTACGACATGCTTTTTAAGAAATATGCAAGAAAATATAATATTGACTGGAGACTATTGGCAGCGCTTTGTTATCAAGAATCTCGATTTAATCAGAATATAATTAACAAATGGGGAGCAATTGGCTTATTTCAAATTAAACAAAAAACAGCTTCAGAACCCTATATTGGAATTTTAAAAATTAAAGGTATGTTAAATATTGAAAACAATATTCATGCTGGTGTTAAATATTTAGCATGGATTAAGAAGCGATATCTAGATAACACAAAGTTTACTGTTATTAAAAGTAGTAATAATTCAAAACTAAGAATGATGATGGCTGCCTATAATGCTGGCCCTCGAAGACTACTTCAAGCAATCAATAAAACAAAGCTAATGGGACTAAAGACAAACGTCTGGTTTCGAAATGTGGAGCTTGCTATGTTAGAGCTTGGTTACCCTGAGCCAGTTTTATACGTTAGTGAAATAAATAAAAGGTTTGTAAGTTATAAGCTACTTGGAATTAGATAGATTCTTAACTAAATTTCACATAAATCACTAAAATAATTAAAAATTAATCCGATAGGGTACTCATGAATAAATATAATTTTTTTATATTACTTTTTATAATATCATCTAATTCTTTTTCAAGTGAAATAAGCTGTGTTCCAAGTACAACTTCTACACCGCCATTTTTTATAAGTGATACCTATAAACAAGGTGATAGAATATATGAAAACTTGCGTAGCTTAGAGGATAGGTCTGTTAAAACTCATTATATAAATAAAGGTTCTATTGTACATGTTGACCAAAGTATTTATCAGCAAACAAAACGAGGACAATACTTACCAGTGGAAATTATAAGTACACCTTTAGATAGTGAGCAAGCTGGGATCACGGATCAAACAGACAGAAGAAATCGTTTTAATTATTTAAAATCAGGAAGTAATAACTTAGAACACGCAAAAATTGGAGTTAAGGGATTTTTAAATAAAAAATCACTAAAGCCAGCTGGTAAATATCGATTCTTACTTAAGGAAGACTCTATTTTATATGAAAGAATTAATAAGGAACATTTACCAAATTTAAATATTTCACTAAAAATGGAAGGAAGAAGATATCAGACAAATAAATGTTGCTATGAAAATAATGGTGTATCAAATTTAAAATGTTTTGATGAGTATAAATATGAAATCTTTCAAAATAATACCAAAATTAAAGAACTGTCTTTAAATAATAATTCATGCACAATATTTGATAGTTTAAGTCCAATGTCTAAAAAAGATTTCGACTCAATTAATGGAATATTAAATACTTTAAATATGGTATATGGTGATTTAACAGTTCTGCCTGGATACAAAGTGGAACATAAAACAGTTCGGCCTAATCTTGTAAAATTTCCGATAAAGAAACTAGCAAATGCTTATCATTATAAAAGTGATGATAAAGCCTCGAGTGATCTTTTCACTCTGCCTAGTGTAGGTTGTGTCTTCTCTAAAGCAATAAAAGAGTTTGGAACTAAGTGTAAAACTTCTGGTTGCCAAGTACAAATAGGGGATATGTATCACAATAATACTTGGGGGGTTCATCATCGACACGACAATGCAAAATGTGTAGATATTCGGCCATTTCGATTAAATGAAGATCTCGATTATGGAATTACAATTATGGATAAACATCGTTATGATTCAAAGAAAACCTGTCAATTTATAAAAACAATGCAAAAATATGGTGCTAGCTATATCGACTTCGGAGACACTAGTTGCGATGCCTGGGCACTTAAAAATCTAACAAAAGGAACTCATTTAGATCATCTACATGTATGTTTTAATAATTCACTTACTGTTAAAAAGAAGTGTGCGGAGAAGTAACAAGATATGTTTAAGTATATTAAAACTATTACATTCTTCTTTATTCTAGCTAACCAAAGTTATGCCGTAGATTCATATGGCACTATAGACCAAAATTTTAAAGATGAGTTATCAAAAGTTAGTTATGGTGTAAGTGTAAAAGTAAATAAATTTGATGATACTAACAAAAAATATAAAATGAGTGATAAAAATAAATGCACAGGTAAACTTAATGGTAAATATGTTAACTACAATGATTTAAGGAATAATATTCTTAATAGTGTAGATAATAAAAACAGAAAAACAAAATTAAAAAAATATTTGGAATCCTATAATGGAACACAAGAGATAAGGCCAACTAGAAAAAATCAAAAAATCACAGCGAGATTTACTTTAAAGAGTTTTGGATCTGACTTAGGTTATGTAAATCCAATAAATTCATATCTAAAAGAGATAGCTACTGAAATTGACATAACTCCAAAAGACCTATTAAAAAATCATGATAAAATAGTACCTCCAAGTAAAATAAAGTCTTTCTATCTAAAGGCTAAACATGTTTTACAAGAAGTGATTGCTGATCGAATTCCAAGCAAAATTAAGCGAATTGAGAGTTCAATAGCAAGAAGTGAAGTATGTATTGCTAATTACAAATATACTTACATGGAATCATTTAAAAGAAAGAGAGAAATTTGTGAAAGAAAGTTATACGATAGTAAAAATAGAAAAATTAAAGCACAAATTCAATTAGAAAGAATTAAGAAATTAGTTCATTACAAGAAGCAATATTTAAAGTCATTTGCAACTAGGAAACATCTTTTTGATATAGATGTATCAAATATTTTTTATATAAAAATGTTAAGAAATGGCCTTCCTTTTAAAGAACCTGTAATCGTTGATGTTGGTTTTTCTGTAAACAATAAGAACTGTAAATTTATAAAGTATGAAGATCCAAATTATGCAAGAGTAGATTATTTATATAAGAGTCAAATACCTGTAACTTTGGCTTACGAAGACACTGAACTAATTTCTAAGCAACTAGATCAACAAGTTAAAAATGCATACTTCTGTGGTTGTGAAAAAGTAAAAGGACGAGAGGTTACATTATCTCCAACACAAATTAGTCTTTCTAGTCAAGTTGACGATAACTTAGTTCCTAGAGATATTTCAACTTATCATGATGGTGATTATCGGCCTACATCAATATTCGATGGTAATAGAGCTGGTACTATAAAAGAAAAAAAAGTCATGTCTATTGGTCGTGAAGTTCGTTTCAATACTATTATTTCTCATTAACTATACTTTTTAGATATTGATTACTATGAATTACTTGCTGAAGGTAGCTACGTTACTTGAAGGAGGACCACCATTAGATTTTTAAAATATTAAATAAATCATATCAAAGCGGGGGGTTTCCCAATTGCCGTCGTTCTGACTCAGATTAAAAGGATACCGAAGGGTATTTAATAGAATATCGTCTTAATTAAATTATCCAGCCAAGACTTAATATATTCAAGCAGGGGAGTTATTTCCTAATGAATTTATAGAACCAGTGTTTAATAACCACGTAATTTCAATGAGATAAAAGATTTGATCATATTTCAATACCTACTGAGTGTGTCACAAGTGATGTTATTACTCTTTATCACTTTTCTCGACTAAACACTTCATTACTAATAATATTTAGTTCTGTTAATAATGGGGGTAATTAATGAGTAAAGTTAATAAAGGGTCATGTATGTGTGGCGAAATTCAATTTGAATTTTCAGATACTAATTGCAGTTTTAATCTATGCCATTGTCAAATGTGCCAAAAATTTAGTGGAAGTGCTTTTGGAGCTTTTTTTAGAGCGAAAAAAGAAACATTTAAATTTATTAAAGGTGAAGATTTAGAGAAAATATATCCTTCAAGTGATTGGGCCAGTAGAGCTTTTTGCTCAAACTGTGGATCGTCTATAAGATATATTTATCATGAGAAACCAGAAAATGTTTATCTAAGTGCAGGCCTACTCGATGGAAAAACGGAACTGAAACCTGTAAGACATATTTTCACAAAAGATAAGTGTCAATGGTTTGATATAACAGATAATATCCCGCAAGTTGAAAAATTTTAATAACTAATTAATAAATCGGTATGGTGTATTGAAATGAGAAGGAAAGATTTTGATTATAAAAATATCAATGAAACAAATATATTTTTGGATGCCATGAATGATGGAGTATTAGCAACTGTAACGACCAGTGGTTTACCATCAGTTAGGCCTATGAATTTTGTAAAAGTAGATAATATTATTTATTTTCATGGTGCAAGGTCAGGAGAAAAGATTGAAGGGCTTTCTAATCAAGCTTCCTTTAATGTATATAAACCTCTTTCTTTAATACCATCATATTGGTCAGAAGAAAAAAACGCTTGTCCTGCGACTGCTTTATTTCAATCAGTGGTAATTAAGGGAGTTTTACAGTTGGTCGAAAATCTAGAACAAAAAGCTATTGCCCTTCAAAAATTAATGGAAAAACTTCAACCAGAAAAAAAATACTTGCCATTAGATTCAAATTTATCATTTTATGAAAAATCAATTGAAAGAGTCTGTGTGTTTGAACTTCCAATGGAAGAAATTAGTTACAAGCTAAAGCTGGGACAAAACTGGGATCTCGATAAAAGAAATAAGATTCACAAACTGTTAATTGAGCGTGGCAATTCCATTGACTTAGAAACTGCTAAGTTAATGGATAAATTTGGCATACTAGCTAATTGATATAACTCCATCTCAAAACGATTTCAAAAAGATTTAAGAATTGGCATACTTTCAAAAACCAGTTTTACTGAGGATTTGTATCCACGGTTCTATCAATTTGTTTAATTAGAGCTATGCTGCAAGTAAATCATCTTTAATTTCAATAAGTTTTTTAAAAATGGTTAGTTTTCGATTCATCTCTCGTCTTAAGGTAATTGGATTTAGATTTTCATATTGTCGTCTTAATTTTTCCTTTTGAAGTATTGTTACGTGCTTTGAATCTAACAGTCTCTGATATGGAGTCTTCGGTTTGTCATACTTTCGAACATACCTTGATCCAACTCTTGTCTTTTCAACAAGCTTTAACTGAGGAACAAAAAAGTTATATAAAAGGTTTTAATAATTTCGATATATTTCATTCATCAAATCAATCATCATTTCTTTTTCAAATCTGTCATAACCAAATGTTTCACGAACATGAGTCCAATTTTTTTGCTCAACATGACAGTTATCATTTTTTCTATAAGCTCTAGAGCGAGTAAACTCAATTACCTTATTTTCGTCACTACAGAAATGGTTATACAAACTACGATTTAAAAACTCTGTGCCGTTGTCAGAATTAAAAGATAAAAGCTCATAGGGGAGTTTCGCTTGAACACAACATATGGCCGATAGAGTAGCTTCAGCACCTTTTCCCCATATTGCTCTATTGTCTGTCCATCCTGTATAAACATCAGTAAATGTTAATGTCCATGCAAACGTACCGGACAAAGATCCACCACAGTGAGCTACTGTATCTGCTTCAACAAATCCTGGACGATCAATACTAAGATTAAAAGATTTAACAGGGATTATATTTTTGAACATTTTCCCGGGTTTTATTCCCGATCTTTTAGATCTCGCAAACTGAGCTTTATATCTTTTTAAATAACGATCAACTGTGGCCGAACTCATGGAAAGAAGTTCTGACTTAATTGATAAACCACAATCAGGGTTTTCATAAAACTCTAACCAGACTTCTAAGGCAACTACCATCCATACGTCCCATCAAGTGCCATAATTGCTTTAAATGGGTGATAGAGGCTTCAGAATAAACACGATTTCTACCAGATCTCTTTTTTCTTTCCAGATGTTTAAGTGCAAGAATTCGAATCGCATATTTTCTACTAAATCCGCTAACAGCACAAAGTTCATCAAGTATTTTAGTTTTATCGCGTTTTCTAGAACTATAATATCGAACTCTAATAGCTGCTAAATATTCAATCTTAAGTTGTAAGCTCATATCCAAATCTCCGTGTTTGAAATTTTGGTAACATATTTATGATTCAACGAATCTAGTATTATGTTGTTTCGGTTACGTTTTTAAAGAGTCATAACGTTGCCTTCCTTGTTAACCCCATATAACTTTGATTATATGGGGTTACTGTTTCGCTCCTGATCGGGGTCGATCGCGACCACGCTTACCTCCCCCTTGGTTAGTCAACGAGCCGGAATCGGGGGACTCATGCCTCAATCCGCACATATCTGGTCGATTATATGGGGTTGATCTGTGGCTATATTTGTTAATATACAGTAACTTACTTTACAAGTATGAACTATATAGATACATATAACAATATGTGATATACTATTTTTATGAATCATTTAGATCAAAAGTTGAAATTTTTAAACGATAAACTTGAACAGCTAAACCGTACAATTGAAATTCATCTAATAGGAGCACATGCAATTGAGCTTCATGGAATTTCAATTGGCCGTAGAACTGAAGATATCGATAACATTAAAATAGTAACAGACGATATAATTATTAATTTAATTCATGAAATTGGTGAAAAATTTGGTGAACCTGAATGGTTCGATTTCGCAGCAGATAGCATAACATTACCAAGTGGTTACAAAAGTCGCTTAAAAGAAGTCTCTGGACTTAAAAATATCACAATCAAGCTAGTTTCTATCCAAGATTTAATTTGCTTAAAAGTTAATGCTTATTACTTACGTAGAGAACAAGGTATCGAAAGAGACCTTGAAGATTTAATAAAACTTGCCCCTACCAAAGAAGACATAAGTAAGGCGATAGGATTTATGAAAACAGAATGTGCAATAGATTTAACAAGTAAATTTCAAGATAATTATATTAAGGAAGTTTCTGATTATGAAAAAGAATTACAAAAACTATTTAAAAAATAAAATAGATCCTAATATTTTTGCTTTGGAAGTTTGGTATCTTGGAGGAAATATAATGCCCTCTAAGGAAATTGTATTTAACTTAAATCGTAATTACTACATTGATCTAGAAGAATTTTTTCTAAATGCAACTAATCATGTTTTTAACGACACAAGGCTTACAAGATGTATTGAACATTGGATAAATCGATACGGAAAATACCTCTCCCCTTCTAAAATAAAAAAAATAATTAATTCGGGACAAACTTACAATAAAGCAGTCCTAGGAGTTTTTCTTGAGTTTATTTCTGGGCCTAATTGGTTTAAGTCAAAATTTATAATCTTAAAAGATTATGTTATTCCAAGTCAGAAAAAAATAAAATTATTCGATCATTTACCAATACCGTCAAAAATAGATTCGACTTGGGAGAAATATGGTATTGTTGCTCCCCTTTTTCTAAAAGAATTAGAAGTCGATAAAAATTTAAAGACAATTGATTATGTGCTGCAATCAATACCAGAACTTAAATTTAGAATTATGGGGTTTCCAATTGCAATTTCAGATTACAAAGCCTTCAAAAAATTTGAAGAAAATTGTAGTTTATATAAAATTGCAAAACAAACTCATACTCCCTATTCTCGTCTTCATAAATTGCATAAAGATCATCTTCAATATATGTCATAGGTTTAATTTTTTATATTAGCTTGCTAATTTTATTATTTAACAACCTTACTTGACCTTACTAGTTTCAATAGATTAAAATTAAAATTCATAACGGCGTGAGACGTGTTTAAAACGTATATGTTTTAACGGGAACGACACGGTTGTGCGTGTGTTAACGACCTTTGGGAGTATACACGGCATGTGCCGATTGCAAAATATATATAAAAAGAACCTATTGAATTAAAACTCCAATTTTATTCAATAGGTTCTTTTTATTATTTATTGAAGTAGGTAAAAATATATTTATTGTTTTGAACGCTACCCTACTTAAAAATAATTTCCCTTATTAAAAGTACTTTAAGAACAGCAGTCCCTAAACAGAGTATTTATACTAAAGAGAAAAAATGCCCAATAAAGTATACAACTAAACTCGTTTTGATATTATGTTATATCAATTCAAAAATGGATGAGAAAATCTTATTCTGGAGCACTATTACTTATCCAGGCTTGGATTATCTCGCGCTCTTTTAGTGTTAC